>Ga0114940_10000134_pt1 | contig 46083 bp, 40 predicted proteins | sample ColdCreekSource_FD_87195 | JGI IMG/M metagenome (GOLD analysis project Ga0114940, IMG submission 87195) | Groundwater microbial communities from Cold Creek, Nevada to study Microbial Dark Matter (Phase II) - Cold Creek Source | ecosystem: Environmental > Aquatic > Deep subsurface > Groundwater ...
CGGCAAGCCGGCGGCAACAAGTCCGGCCGACGCCAAGAACGCCAGCACAGTGTACGTTACGAAGGTCTTATGGTTCCCGGTAGTTGTCGTCGCCTTGCTGTTGGTCCCAACATATTTCATCGGCCGCCGCTCACAACTTGTCAGCTTGCACCGCAAGTTAGAGAAGGAAATGGCCGACTACAAAGAACTGTAAGGTGGCATACCATCATCTGTGGATAACTTGTCAAGTAAATTATTAGCAATATATTAAAAAATGCTTGCTTTAGGCATAAGAGGTATGGTAAAAATAGAGCAGATTAAAAAACCAAACAAAAAAATCTAAAACAAAACAATAAGGAAAACAAAATGAAAAAGATTCAGTTCTTTGACAGGCGCGCAGTCAGTATGACCTTAGCGCTTGCTATGCTGTTAGGTATAGTGGCCCCGGTTCTTGCTCCTATCAGCGTTTCTGCTGGTATAGTCACTGACCGCCAAATCACGTTAAGCGATTCAGCTGCTGGCGCAACTGGCGTCGACTATGAGCTAGTGTTTACCGCTCCATCTACTGCTGGTGCAGTAGTCGTCGACTTCTGTAACGACAGTCCGATTATTGGTCAAACATGCACAGCGCCTACAGGGCTTGACATTACTAGCGCTACAAGCGACCCAGCTGGCGTAACCGATAGTGCTAATTCATTGTTTCTAACTACTTCAATTAGCGCCGGAGTTAACACGATTACCTTCAGTGGTATCACTAATCCTACTTCTGCAACGACTTCAAGCACTGGTTTTTATGCACGTGTGCTGACCTATACTGACGGAACTGTAGCAGCGGCCCAGCATACTGCACCTGCTACCCCTGGTACATATATTGATGGCGGTGGTATAGCTATGGCTATCACTAACCCTATCGAAGTTAGTGCAGCCGTTCGTGAAACAATGACCTTCTGTGTCTCGGCAGCTGCTCCTACGCAGAACTGTGCAGGCACGTCAGCTCCTAGCCTTAAGCTCGGTCACGGTTCGCCTGAAGCACTTGACGCAACTGCAACAGATGTTGTTGATGCCTACACTCAAATTTCTACTAACGCTGCAACAGGCGCTATTGTAAAGATGAAGATTGGCAACGAGTGCGGTGGTCTGTCGCGCGGAGATCCAGCCCTTTGTGACATTGCACCTCAGACTACTAAAGGTGTAATCACTGCCGGTGCATCAGCTAAGTTCGGCCTAAATGTCGGCGCGGCAGTCGGTGCATCTGGCGCCGGTACTCCATCGGGAGCCATTACGCGCGCAGACCCATATGACGGTACTACCGGTGATGCTACAACTACCCAATTCGGACTAGACTGGGTATCTGGCAACGCAACTGGCGTTGGTAGTGACTACGGCAGCACTATCTACGATACTAACGATGAACCTATTAACAACCAAAATGTTCCACTAAAATTTGGTGCAACCGTTACTAGTACTACTGCAGCCGGCCTCTACAGGGCACAGCTGAGCTTGATCGCAACAGGCAAGTACTAGAACTTTAGTTAAGCTTTAATGAAAGAGCTGTCTCGAAATCTAAACCGGGGCAGCTCTTTTAATAAGTATATGAGCGGGTTCCTATGCAGCGCTAATTCTGATATCATAAGGGTAATCGAAAATAAGGAATTAAACAGGTGAAACTATCCAAGCTACGCAATGCATTCCTTTTAGGCTCTGGCGTTGTCGTCCTGATTATAAGTAACTCGAGCGGCTCAGTAGTCGCTGCGGCGGCAAAGACGCCCTCTCCAGCTCCCGTAGCGAACATCGCTAACAATAATGCTAATACTTTAAAGTTGTCGCCTGTCCGTACCGACTTGACGATTAAGCCGGGTGAATCAGGTAAAGTATCGGTATACGTTACTAACGTAACTGGTGAGCCGGTCTTATTAAAGCCAATTGAAAACGACTTTGTGGCAGGTGACGAAAAGGGTACTCCATCAATTATTCTTGATGAGAATAGTTACGCTCCTACGCACAGCCTTAAGCGCTTCATGAAACCTTTACAGAACGTCCAAGTTGCACCTGGTGCAACGCAACAGGTCGATTTGACCATTACCGTTCCTAAAGATGCGCAAGCTGGTGGTTACTACGGCGCTATACGTTTCGCTCCAGCATCGAATAACGGCGCCAACTCTGTAAACCTTAACGCCAGTGTCGTTTCACTTATCCTCATGACAGTGCCAGGTGACTTACTAGAAATTCTAGATTTGACCAACTTTGATATCCAACAAAACGGAGGAGTTGCTACTAGCTTCCGTGATGGTAAAGACCTAGAGCTATTAGTACGCTTTAAGAATGGCGGCAATGTTCAGGTTGCCCCATTTGGTCAGATTAACGTGCTCAAGGGCGATAAAACCGTCTATAGCTACAACTTCAACGGTAACGACCCTAAAGAAACGATCTTATCTGACAGTGCCCGTAAGTGGACTATACCCCTGAAGAATATTGGTAAATTTGGCAAGTACACAATTACAGGTAACTTCACCTACGGAACTAAGTCCCAGTCTGTAGAGATTAGTAAGACAATTTGGATTGTTCCTACCATGTACATCATCATTGGTGTATCTCTACTCGTAGGCTTGATAGCACTCATCGTGTTCATCATTCTCTTCCTCAAGTCATACAAGAAGCGTGTCCTACGCAAAGCCCGCCGCCGCTAACAACCCGACTTAGTGAAATAAAACGACCGCTTATAGCGGTCGTTTTATTGGATAGACTATTCTAGTAGCCGGTTAGAGAGGTGAATGCATCGGTGAAGCTATTCGTATCCGTTTGGCTTACTAGGTTAGTTGATGTAGATGCGTAGCTCACTATACTGCCATTATTACTAATAGTAGGATAATTGCTGTGCAGATTGCCTGGAGTGCCTGAGCTGTCACGGCTAAGTAGTTCAGTGACGCCACTACTAAGTTCGCGTACATATACTTGTTTGCCGGTAGCTCCACTGCTTGTAAGATCAGTATTAGTGGCGAATGCGACAATTCCATTGTCACTTATAGTGAGTCTATCACTACCTCCTCCTGTTGTACCGGAAGTTGACCTTTCTACCATTGAATAGGTGGAATTTATTCGATCGTAAACATACGGATGATATGCAGCAGATGGATTAGACGTAAATGTAGGATCTATATTATACGCATAAGATGCGAATCCTATGTAATTGCCATTGCACGATATAGTCGGTCGCTGAACAGCTCCGTTAAAGGTTGAAGTTAAGTTTGTAAGCTTACTTCCCGCTCTCCTATCAAGCAAATATATGTCACCATGCGAACTAGTTGTATTGGTGAGTAATGGTGAAACGATAAACACTACCAATGAGCCGTCACAACTCATCTCGGCACTAAAGAAACCATAATTAGTATCTGGAAGTGTGCCGTCATATTTATAGTTTAGAATAGCGAAGCTGCCATCTGACCGGTCTAGCATGTAGATGTTCGAACCTATGTTTGATTTCGTAGGGCCTAGGTTAGTAGCTCCTGTATAGAATAGGACGAAACGACCGTCTGAACTTATGTCAAACGCATGGACGGCACTATCTGCTAATACTCCCGAGGTAGTTTTGCTTATGAGAGTCGTTGTATTGGCAACTGTATCTCGCAAGTAGAGTTGATTATAGGTAGTTGGAGTCGTGACGCTATCTATAAGATTAGAGGCGTTCGAACTAAATACAGCATATCGTCCAGTTTCGCTAATTATTGACGACGTACTATCTCCATCTCCTTGGACGCCTGACGTTGACACGCTCACCCTGGATGTCGTGTTAGCATTAATATTGCGTACGAATACATCAGATTTATAGTTATTGTCACCGGAGACAGTATTATTTGTATTGTTCGAAAATGCTACAAATTTGCCATTTCCACTAACTCTGCCGCCACTGGTATCGGTTGACATTGCTACCGTTCCAGATGCATTAACGCTTATTAATTTGTTGGTGCCAGGCACCGTTGCGTACGCTTTATGGTTATTGAAATTAAAAGTCGCGCCGATAATTGACGCGACAAACATGCCTGCTACTAGTAAGAATCTCTTCTTCATATAGCTGCCCTCCCTTAAATTAGTGTGTATTTTCAGAATAGCACCAAGTCGATAAAAGCTTAAGCAATACTGAAGATATTTCATAATATGTTAATGTTTGCATAATTTGCTATAATTATTAGGATATGTCAAAAGAAGCAACTATCGGTAATGGCGGTAAGGTCCCTGCGGGCGAAGGCCGTAAGGTCATCGTAGGGATGTCCGGCGGTGTAGACTCCTCTGTCACCGCCGCCTTGCTAAAAGAGCAGGGCTACGACGTCACTGGCGTCTATATGAAGAACTGGAGCAAAGACCTGCCCGGCATGGTCTGTCCGTGGAAGGAAGACTACCAGGACGCCAAGCGCGTGGCCGTGCAGCTCGACATACCCTTCAAGATGTATGACTTTGAGACCGAGTACCGCGAGAAGGTCGTGGAGTACATGCTGGCCGAGTACCAAGCTGGCCGGACGCCTAACCCTGATATCATGTGCAACCAAGAGGTTAAGTTTAAGCTTTTCTTGGAAGCTGCTTTAGAAGATGGCGCCGAGCTGATCGCCACCGGGCACTACGCTCGTATCCAAGATGGTAAGTTACTAACTGGTATTGACACTAACAAAGACCAGTCATATTTCTTGTACCGGGTGACCGAAGATGCCCTCAAGCACAGCCTCATGCCCATCGGTGAGTACGAGAAGCCTCAGGTGCGTGAAATTGCCGCCAAGTACGGCTTGGCAACGGCTAGTAAAAAAGACAGCCAGGGCATTTGCTTTGTCGGCAAAGTCGGCATCAAAGACTTCTTACTACATGAACTTGGCGAGCAGTCGCACGGACCAGTCGTTGAGCAAAACGGCGTGACCGTTGGCGAGCACGACGGCGCGCTCTTCTATACTATTGGCCAACGCCACGGCCTTAATGTTGGCGGCGGACTGCCGTATTACGTCACTGGCAAGGATATGGCTACTAACACCGTCTATGTTACTACCGACTTACAAGACGGCAAGCTCTGGCAACGTCAGGTTAATTTGACCGACATGCACTGGATTAACAGCGCGCCAGCGGCCGACACGCCACTGCAAGTCCGTACCCGCTACCGGGCGGCATTAATTAACGTTACCTCAATGACTGTAGGTGAGGATGGCCGCTATGCTTTGGGGCTCGAAGACGACGTCAGGGCGCTGACCGCCGGCCAGTCGGCTGTTGTCTACTCGGGCGAGCACTGTCTCGGCGGTGGCATCGTCGTCTAACTGCGTCCCGCTAATCTACCTAGCATTCTTCCAAACTTTCTACGCTTTCTCCATATCACTTATATCAATTAAGGTATAACTAATCTTCTTTGGCGTACGATCGCTCCTGCATCACGAAGTTATATACATTTTTGCTACGCTTATGTTTCTGGAAGGCATCCCAAAGACCCGTTTTAGGTTTTGGGTTCAAAAGTATCAAGAACAACAGAGTAGACTGGCTGTAAACACTCCTACCAATCCAAAATATCCATATGTAAAACCTGTTCAGAATAAGCATAAGCAGAGCAAATATGTATATAAAACGAAAGGCATGCGCCGCGGCCGACTAGCTGAGTCATATATGATATAAAACGTGAGAAAAGTCGTACGGTGGCTGTTGGTTTGGGTGTGGCGAGCGAGGAGTGTAGTAGAGGAAATAACGAACTTGCCATACTTTAAAATAACCACAACCAGCTATCTCACGAAGAGACAGACGCCAACCGTACGACTTATTGTCCATGCACCCTCCGGGTCCTCTGATCTCCATAGTGAGACCGAGCCGCTTTTGGCCGAAAGGGGTGGACATTTTTATAATAGGCTTTTGTAATATAAGTTGCAGTATTGCTAGCGAGCCAAAAGTATTGAGTAATGTGTCCCGATATAGGGCATGAAAAAGCCGCGTGAGTATACATAAGAGAGAAGGGTGGTAGATGCCTGGGGTGGGGCTCAACACTCTCGCTAACGCGGACTTTCTCATCGTGTATACCACACGCGGCTGAAGCCTTCGGTTTGGCCGAAGGCGAAGGGGTTCTGTCAGGCTGATCTGGCGGAGTAGTGCCTCATTTCTTGTAGATGCCAGGAAGGCACATCATGATGACGACGCCCAGGACGAAGAAAAAGAATGCAGTGCCCCTCCCCAGCGTCGGGTCGTGGTTGGCCCACAATAGGATCAGCACCAATGGAACACCAATGACCAAAGTCGTCTTGAAGCCGATCTTTGGTAGCTTGAGCTTCGCTTTGCGGCCGGTTGCCATGAGGAACAGTAACACGAAGCCGGCGGCCGTAATCGCCAGTACGATCATCTGCCCTACAACTTGGTTGCCGCTCGTTGCATCTGAGCTGTACATGACAGTGCTGAGCATGTCATTCCTCTCTCGAGTTCGTATATCCTGACAGGACATGAGAATTACATCACAAAGGCTAAAATTTGTCCATTATACTACCCCTGTTATATGATAAAGGGATGAATGCACAAGAAATCCGCACTGCTTATCTCAAATTTTATGAAGAACGGGGCCACACGGTTATCCCGCGGGCGCTGCTGGTGCCACAAAACGACCCGACAACCCTCTTTACTGGTAGTGGCATGCAGCCGCTGGTACCGTATCTCTTAGGCGAAACCCATCCAGAAGGCCAACGGCTGGTCGATAGCCAGACCTGTATCCGCGCCCAGGATATCGAAGAAGTCGGCGACAACCGTCATACTACTTTCTTTGAGATGCTCGGTAACTGGTCGCTTGGTGATTACTTTAAGGCCGAACAATTACCATGGATCTTTGAGTTCTTGACCGATGTCGTCGGCTTGGACCCTAACAAACTGTACGTTACATGTTTGCAGGGTGACGAACAGTTCAATATCCCCAAAGATACCGAGTCGGCTGAGATTTGGAAAGGCCTGTATAAGGCTAGGGGTATCGAGGCTGGTGAAGTCGAGTCCGGCTCCGAAGCCAATGCTGCAACTGTCGGCATGGCCGATGGCGCCCGCATATTCTTCTATGACACGAGCAAAAACTGGTGGTGCCGCAACGGTAAGATCGGCGACATGCCGGTTGGTGAGCCGGGCGGCCCATCGACCGAGATCTTTTATGAGTTTGACTTCGTTGAACATGACACCGCCTACGGCGAAAAATGCCACCCTAACTGTGACTGTGGCCGGTTTGTCGAAATCGGCAACAACGTCCTTATGCAGTACAAGCGCGTCGAAAGTGGCTTTGAACCATTGCCAGCCAAGAACATCGACTTTGGTGGCGGCTTGGAGCGCATTGCTATGGCGGCTATCAACAGCCCTGACGCCTTTAAAGTCAGTATCTTGTGGCCAATCGTCAAACAGCTCGAGGATATCTCCGGTAAGTCGTACGACGCCCACACTAATGCCATGCGCGTGATTGCTGACCACCTCCGTGGCGCAACCTTCTTAGCCGTCGATGGCATCGTGCCGAGCAACAAAGAGCAAGGCTACGTTATGCGCCGGCTGCTACGCCGGGCTATCCGTTTTGCCTTTGACCTCGGTATCGAGCAGAACTTCTTAGAGCAGGTCGTACCGGTTATTGCTGACATGTACGTTGATGATTATCCAGAGGTCAAAGCCAGCCGTGACAAGGTCATCGAAGTGCTGGTGCGTGAAGAAAAAGTCTTCCGCCAGACACTACGCAAAGGCCTGGTTGAGTTTGAGAAGATGGCCAAGAATTTGGTCCAAGAGCAGATTGGTAGCGATGCGCTGCTTGGCGTTAAGCTCGAAGCTGATGTTGAAGAAGCAATTGCCGACGACACTGGCTTTGATGATACCAAGAAGTTTACCGGTGACGATATATTTAAGCTCTATGATACCTACGGCTTCCCGTTGGAACTAACCCAAGAAGAAGTCTTTAAGCGTAATGTTGCCCTCCACCCAGATTGGAAAAACCAGTTCGAAGCCAAGATGGCCGAGCAACGCCAACGCTCACAGACAGCTGCCAAAGGCACCTTTAAGGGCGGCTTGGGCGGACAGACTATGCAACACCGCAAATACCACACCGCTACCCACCTAATGTACCAGGCGCTGCGTATGGTACTCGGTGACCACGTTGTCCAACACGGTTCCAACATTACCGAAGAACGTCTGCGTTTTGACTTTAGCCATCCAGAGAAGGTCACTCCCGAGCAGATCAAGCAAGTCGAAGATATTGTTAATGAGCAGATTGCCAAAGACCTCAAAGTCTCATTCGAAGAATTCCCAACTAAAGTCGCTATCGAAGAAAAGGGTGCCCTTGGACAGTTTGGCGACCGCTATGGCGATACCGTCAAAGTTTACAAAATGATCGCCGACGGCGCTGACAAGCCATTCTCGTTTGAGATTTGTGGCGGCCCACATGCTGACCACACCTTGCAATTGTTCGAAGATAATAAGAAGTTCAAGATCATCAAAGAAGAGTCTTCGAGTGCGGGTATCCGGCGCATCAAAGCCGTCTTGGCATAATAACCTCCCCGACGTAACCTAGGACGAACGGTGGGGTATGGAATTATAGGAGAATAGTTACGGGGCGTTGGCCACGACTTCATCCATTCCATACCCGCACCGGTAATTGTCCGCAAACTTATGGCGCCGGGTAGTGCCGATGGTTATTGCTCGGCTGGCTGGTGTAGTGTCGGCTACTGTTAGCGGCTGTTGGTGACGGTCCCGACACTTGATACGGCGTAAAACACCACACATATCACGATCAGGACGATAGCCGCGGCCATCACAACCATCCAGAACCGTGTCCACGGTGTTGATCGTTGCGATTGCATATAGCTAGTGCCACGTAGTGGTCTGGTGAGCCAGGACATGACGCCGAATGCAGCTAACGCAGCCAACACTCCACAACTTGCGCCCACAGCTACCTCGGTGGTTAGTCCGGGGTTGTCCAATAGGCGTGACGAGTAGTAGAGTCCGGCCCCGTCTGCAACGATGGCAGCGCTGACGCACAATAGCCAGCTAAAAAGCCGTCCGATGTTGTGCGTAGTCTTTACCCGTCTAGGGCGGCTAGTGCCCGGCTGTTGGTCTGCTGGTCGTGTTGGTAATATCCGTCGCTCATCAGGTGATTCCCCGTGTTTCATGGCCCCTTCTCGGATTGTCGAAAAAAATGACGGCTGGTTTGCGGACTGAATAGTGATACCATATGCGCCTAAGCAAGCGCAAGCTTTTTATAACATGGGTAGGGCAGCAGGGGTGAGGATTGTAGAAAATAGGGTTGCATCCGGATGGACACAGCTTCTTTTCTCCTCACACCCTGTGCTGCCTGCCCGAGAGATTGCTCTCACACTAGTCGGTGGGTTGTCCAAGCTCCTTGCTGGTCGTAGGGGTAGTTGCTGCGGGGATATATCTCAGGCGGACTACCTGGTGCTGGAGATCGTCGGGCCGTAGTCCTGGATGTTGGGCATTCCGGGATGGGTGAGGGCGAGGATCAGCCAGGTAACCATGGCGACTGTAGTGACACCGACAGCGCCTATGAAGGAAATTTTGACAAATCCCATCATGGCGTTTTGTGCGGTATCATTGCGATTGTAAAGCCGATAGGTCAGCGAGCCAGCTATGGTATTGAACCAAAGCATCAGGCTGAGATACGATACCGGCGCTACTGCAGTACTCCAGATGAGGTTGGCGTCTACGCAGGCTTGGCCGGTAGCGGTGATTTGCTGAGAGATCAACACGTCAAGCGGTGACCATCCTGCGAACTGGAGGCCTAAGACAAGCAATCCGAGGATCACAATGATGATCGATGCCATGAATGGCGTGAACAGCTGGCGGGACGTTGCAGTGGTCATGATGTTCCTTTCGAGAACTGTCGGTGTGACGGGTGATAGTGCTGTAGCGCGACGTACGCCTAAGGCAGTACGTAGATGAACAACACGGCATCCGTGACGATCACGAATACGAGTGGGACCAGACTGTAGGTCGCCAGTATCATCATCCGGCGATGCTTGCGGTCGTCGTCCCTGTATAAGCAGACGGCACTGAAGCAAACGAGGCTGGTGACGGTCAAGAGCGTAAGCAGGATGCTCACTGCCTTGACGAGCGACCTCATCCAGGGGCGGGGGTTGTCGAACGCCATCAGGATGTCGTCAAAGAAGATCTCCGACCGGTATGCCACAACGAATGCGACAAGGCCGAAGGCGGAGACCCACATCACTATACCTTCCGGGTACGGCCTGTGGAGCTTGGGAAACTTAAAGGACGAGTGCGTTGATGGAGCGTGGGATTCGGTCATGATGGTCACGACGGTCCTCTCGGTAGTCAGCGTTAGCTGAGGTTCGGTCTCTCGAACTCATATATTATACCATATTTTGTAATAAAACACAAGCATAACTATTACATTTAACAGGTTGTATAGATGTTTTATGATGTAGGCTGTTGTACGCAATTCGTCGTTTACGACTCATCAGTAGAACTTGAGGCTAATCTTACGGGTAGGCTCCATTTCTAGTTGCGCTGATCTGGAGAGAATGGGTTTCGACTGTAGTCGAATCATTTCTCCGCCAGATCGCCTGTCTCCAGTTGTCAGCTTGTGGCCGACTGGCTGGAACGAGGCTTGCGCCACTTGCTTACTTATTGGTGACCCTCAGATCACGGCGTCGCGGTGGCGACCGGGTTGGAAGTCGCGAAGGGGTCTTCGACGTCGTTGATGCCGGTCTGGTACGCCTGACTGGTCAGGGTGTTGATGATCGGCGTCCTGATCTTGTTGAGTGCGGCCATGCCGGTGAGCGTCTCGACTCCCGGGAGGGAAACGTAGAGGTTCTCGTTGGGCAAGTTGCCGCCGAAGGTACGGACCTTCCAGCTGCCGGTTCGCCAGCTGTTGAAGGAACGGACGTTGTCGAGCACCTTGGTCTGGAGACGGGTGAAGTCGTCCTGACTGCCGATGATCACGTCTGCGACCTTGACGAACAGGTCCGACTGGGCCTTGGGGTCCGGCCACTGCTGGGTGAGGATCGGGATCAGTGCGCCCGGAGTGGTCGCCGTGGCGAACTCTCCCTGGCGTGCGATGGCCCGTCCGATCAGGTCCTGGTAGGCCTTGGCGTTGGCGGTGGCCACGCCGGCGGTCTGCTTGACGAGGTTGATGTTCCGCGCCAGGTAGTTCGCGCCGTTGGCGTAGTCAGCGCTGAGAGACGCCTGCTTGTCGTTGGCCTGGCTGAGGACGGACTGCTTGGTGACGTACCAGCCGAGCCCCATCACGAGCACGAGAACGACGGCGATGATGCCCATGGTCTTGCCGCTCATGCTGGGCAACTTGGGCAGCCCGGTCAGGGGGGAAGTACCGTTCACGTTCTTGCTCCGATCGTCGTAGGGGTCGCTGCGCGGAGGCTGCGGCCGGGGTGGTGTCGAGGACTGTTCCGTCTGGGGAACGTTGGGGTCCTCGGGGCTGCCGTACTCGGGCCTGGGCTTGTTGAGGTCGGTCATGGCGTGCTCCTCGGGTGGGTTCGGTAGGGGTAGCTATTGCGCTTGCGGCGGACATTGGGGCTGAACTCCGGAGGGCTACCCATCGTAGAGAGGTAGTTGTATCCCAGGAAACTCAGGCCCATCATCACGAAGATGATGAAGATACTCGCCCAGACCTTGCCAGCAGTTGAGATCGGAATCTCGTTTTGCAGGCTGACAAAGCCGGTCTGGCCTTTCTCTTTCTTGTCGTCGCACTTCTCCATGCAGGCCCGCAAGAACGGCGTGTCCACCATGACGGTGTGCGGCACGATGCCTTGCGGGTTGGGGTCGAACTGCGGCTTGAGCTTGCCTTTGTCGTTTTTGACGACGCGGGCGCCTATCTTGCCGAAGACAACATCTGGGTCGAACGGTACATTCCGTAACAAGCTGTTGAGCCTGCTCATGAGGATGCCGTTGCCGATGGGCATGCCGGTAAAGGCTTGGGCCCACAGGATCGTCGTGCCGTCATCGCTGATGCCTAGCACGAGCCCGATGCCGTTTTTTGCGAACGCCTTCTTTCCCTGGTTGTTCAGCCAGTTGGTTTTGACTGCCTGACTGAACTGGGTCTGGGTGACGTGGGCCGAACTCAGCGCTGAGTCCTTGATCGCCAGCGTAGCCATGTCACCTTCGAGTTCCGTACCTAACATCGCATTGAAGCGCATCAGGCGGTCCTGCCAGGTGTTGGCGTTTGCCGGCGTGAACCCAACGAAACTCATCTTATCGGCGAGGAAATCACCGTAGATGGGGTCTTTGTTGAGGTTGGCGACGTGCGGGGGTAGGAGCTTCGCCTTCCTTAGTGCGTCGATGTCGTCCGAGGATTCCCGCAGCAGTGTCTTCTCATTGCTGAGAATATAGTTGGCGTAGCTGTCGGGGACCGTGATCGGCTGGGCGTAGCCCTGCGCGATGCTGTCCTTAATAGCCTGCCAACGCTGGGGGATGCCTCGTTTGAGTTCGCTGGGGATTGACCTGTTTTTCCACCGCTGCGGTTTTTCCGCGAGCCAGTTGGCAGCCATCGTCCAGCTGAAGGATTTCCAGGCTAGTCCCGTGGCCTTAAAACTAAATTCACGGGTAGCGAAGGGGCACTGGTGCCATCGGGGCTCTTCGTGGGAGACTTCCGAGTGGTAGACGCCATCCTTGTCTGTATAGGCCGCCTGGTCAACGACAGTGACGTAGTACTTGTCACAGTCGTACGTTTGTTTACAGGGGCCATCCCGGGTGCACTCGAACGTCACCATGTCTGTGGAGACAATGATGCCGTTCAAGAACTGCTGGTAGCCGTTCACTGCGCTGGATTTTGCATACTTATGCGCGATCGGATAGACCGGCCAAGCTGCAGTTATCATGCCGAAGCAGAGGATTATCAGGCTCAGTGAAGCAGCTGCTCGCTGGTTTATGCCGGCGGTCGGGGGCAAAAAGAAGACTCCGATACACGACAGCACGATACCGGCGATGCCAGCAACTACAATGATCGTCCAGATGGAACTCACCTCCTTTGGGTGTCGGTTTTACTCGGACGCGGACAGTCCAAGAGCTGCGCATTAGGCAGTCAGTATCCGAGTAAAACTATAGTAAGCAAATGGCTTGTTAATGTGCATCCTGCCGGAAATCAACAATCGTAATAAAAGTGAACTTCGGCGTGAATAACCTGGAGACTATACCATAAAATGATAAAAAACACAACGATATCGGTTTGGTATATGCAGGTGTAGCAAAATTGACCTGCTTAGATCGTTGCAAGAAGCGAGGGCGTGGTATAATTAGAACTGATTATGCTTGATAAGTTTAAGACTATGGGTCAGAAGGCTCTTGCTAAGGCGTCCAGTACGGCCAAGCAAGTGTCCGCCAATGCCAGACAACAGCCAGAGGACCAGTATTTGGTGGCGCTTGATGTTGGTACGGAATTCGTTAAAGCCTTGGTCGGCCGGATTGCGGTCGACAAACCGGGTGAGATTGAAATTATCGGCGTTGGCCGCCAACACCAGAACCTTACCGACATGCAGGCCGGTGCGATTGCCGACATCGCCAGTGTCGTTGACAACTGCGACAAAGCCTTGGCCCAGGCCGAAACCCAAGCTGGCGTTAGCGTCCGTACTGGTATTATTGGTATCGCTGGCGAACTCGTCAAAGGCACGACTACCACTGTGCGTGTCAGCCGCAAAGAACCAAGCAAGCCACTTGACCTCGGGGAGATGGAGCGGATCATCCGACTCGTCCAAGAACGCGCTGGTGCCAAAGCCCGCCAGCAACTAGCCGTAGAGCTTGGCGGCAAAGAAGTCCAAGTCCGCCTAGTTAACAGCGCCTTGGTCAATATCGAAATCGATAGCTACCCGGTAACCAACCCAATTGGCTTCCAGGGCAAGGACGTCGTCGTCCACTTATATACCGCCTTTGCGCCCATGATCCATATCGGCGCCCTAGAGCGTACTGCCCAGGAATTAGACCTAGACCTCTTGGCTGTGGCTGCTGAGCCGTTTGCCGTTGCCCGGTCAATTATCGGCGACAACCCTAATGCCAACCTTAGCGCTATCCTTATGGACGTTGGTGGCGGTACGACCGACATCGCAGTTATTAATGACGGTGGCGTCCAGGGAACCAAGATGTTTGGTATCGGTGGCCGGGCCTACACCCGGGCTATCGAGCGCGACCTCGGCGTCGAATTCTCCCAAGCAGAAGAACTCAAGCTTGGCTTAGGTGAAGAAACACTGAGCGATGTCAAAAAGAAAGCCGTTGAGAAGTCGCTCAACAAAACCCTCGATGTCTGGACCAGTGGCGTTGAGCTGGCACTGAGCGAATTTAGCAAGCTTGACCACTTGCCACACCGCGTACTGCTCTGTGGTGGTGGTTCGTCACTCGATATGCTCATGGAACAGCTACAGAAATCTGATTGGTACCGTGAGCTGCCATTTACCCGTAAGCCAACCGTCCAGCACATCCACCCTGACCAAGTCGTCGGCATCACCGACAAGACTGGTGACGTCAACGACCACACCTTTATTACGGCTATGGGTCTGCTACGGGTGGGGCTTGATACAATGAGTTATGGTGGCGGAAGTGCCAATTCAATTAAAGAAAAGCTCGATAGGATGCTGCGGACATGAGTAGTGGTAAACAATCACTAGCCAAGCAAGTTATGTACGTAGATGTCGATGACGAGATCACGACAATTATTGATAAGATGAACGCCTCTGACGCCAAGGTTGTGGCTTTGGTGTTGCCTAAGCGGGCGTCGGTATTCCAAAGTATTGTTAATATGAAGCTACTTAAGCGCCGGGCTGAGACTGCTAAGAAGCACATTGTCTTGATTACTTCCGAGGCTGGACTCATGCCATTGGCCGGCTTGGCCGGTGTCCATGTTGCCTCAACTCTCCAATCTAAGCCAGAGGTGCCATTGGCTAGCATTGAACATGGCGATGACGACGATGACGAGAGCTTTGCTAATGACGACTTCGATCCGGCAGCTAATGCCGCTGCTCCCGTGGGTGCATTGTCGGGCATGGCCGGTGCTGCCGGTATGGCGGCTGGCCCAGCCGGTGTGCCGGTTGTCGGCGGAGACACAGATGATGTCATAGAACTTGATAACTCCGCTAAGCGTTCGTTTGTTGGATCGCCAGTAACGCCAAGCGCCGGTGCAGCAGCCGATAAAAAAGCGCCAAAAAAAGACCGTAAACTATCTATCCCTAACTTCTTCAGTTTCCGTAAACGGCTGATACTCGGCGGCCTGCTGTTTGTCCTATTAATTGTCGGCTGGTACATGGCGTATTTTGTCATGCCTAAGGCAACGGTCACTATTATTACCGACAGTAGCGATGTCGAAGCCCGTTTAAGTACGACCCTGGACACTGCCGCCACCTCGGTCAATGCCGAGAAGCTTATAGTGCCAGCCCAAACCAAACAAGAGCAAAAGTCAACTACCGGCCAGGTGCCAGCTACCGGCCAACAAAACAAGGGCCAGGCTGCAAGTGGCAAGATCCGTATGACGGTCTCTCGCTGTGCGCCAAATATCGGCCAGCCAGATGACGTGCCAGCCGGTACTGGCGTAACCTCAGGCAGTAATGTCTACCTAACCCAGAAGGCCGCTACCTTTACCTTCGTCAACGCCTCTGGCAGCTGCGTCAACTACAAGTCATCTGATGATATTGATATTATTGCCCAAAAAGGTGGCGCCTCGTATAACACTAGTGACAGCGCAGACTTCAAAGTTGGTGGCTTTGGCGAAGCCAAGGGTTCAGCCAGTGGTGGAACCGATAATATCGTTAAGATAGTCCAGCAGGCTGACGTCGATGCTGCCAAGCAAAAGTTGGCTGCCGCTGCCGGCCAAGACGCTATTAAGAAACAATTGCAGCAGCGCCTAGAAGATGACAATTTGTACGCTTTGCAGGCTTCGTTCTTTGCTGGGCCATCCAACGATAACCTCAGTAGTAATGTCGGCGACGAAGCCGAGAGTGTAACCGTAACCCAAGCAATTACCTATACGATGTTTGGTATCAAAAAAGACGACCTCAAGAAACTAATAGTTGCCACGGCCGAAAAGAAAATTAATGCCAAAGAGCAATCAATCCTCGATGATGGCCTTGATTCCGCCCGTCTAAGCGTTGGCACTCCAAACGCTGGACCACAGGCTAGCTTAGACGTCTACGCAACTGCTCTCGTTGGTCCCAAAATCAACACCGAAGAGCTCAAGCAGGAAATCGTTGGCATGAAGTCGGGCAATGTAAAAGACTTTATTAAAAAAGTCGATGATGTAACCGATGTCCAAGTCAAATACTCACCGTTTTGGGTGACTAAGGCGCCAAAGGCTGAAAAGATTACCGTACAGTTCCAAAAATCATCGGATAGTGGCAGCTCCGATGCTAACTGATATAGTCCTCGGTTTGGATGTTGGTAGTGTGCGGATAGGCGTTGCCTTGGCGCGGACTGACGTGCGCATAGCCCAACCGTTGACCACGTTGGAACACACACCAGAAATCTTTGCGGCTATCAGTGGTCTGATAGCTAAAGAAGGAGTGACGATTGTAGTTGTCGGCTGGCCGCGCGGTCTTGACGGCCAAGAAACAGCCCAGACCAAGTCCACTGAGGCATTTGTCGCAGCACTGCGGCAACATATCAGCCAGCCGGTGTATTTGCAGGACGAGGCCTTGACTTCACGCAAAGCCGAAGCCGAGCTGCAAGCCCGCAAAAAACTTTTTTCTAAAGGTGATGTCGACGCCCTAGCAGCAACTTACATCCTCGATGATTACTTGCTAACTCCCCAAATACCGGAGACTGCTGATGTATAAGCGCGGTATGGTTTCCTCTAGCCGTGGCCGTATCCCAAAGCGAGTTTTGTTTGTCGCTGTATTTTTGCTTATGGCCTTGCTAGCCTCAGTTATTGCTGTCCGATCAGTATATTACGAGCGGCTTAACCCCGTAAGTGACAGCCAGGAAGTCGTAATTGTGACCGTAGAAAGGGGTGCAGCCGCAACTCAGATCGGTGAATTACTGCAATCCAAAGGCCTGATCCGTAGCAGTACGATCTTCCAATGGTATATCCGTACTAATAACGTCCGCGACAAACTTCAAGCCGGTACCTATGCTTTGCGTCCAAGCATGAATGTCGAAGAAATCGTCAACGTTATGGTCAAGGGCTCAATCAAATCTGATTTAATTACCATCTTACCTGGCCAACGCGTTGACCAAATACGGCAGACCTTTATCAACGCTGGTTTTGACCCATCCGCCGTGGATAATGCGCTGGACGCCAGCCAATACGCTGGGCACCCGGCGTTAGCTGACAAGCCAGCCAATGCCGGCCTTGAAGGCTATCTGTACCCCGACTCCTACCAAAAAGACGAAAATACCGACCCTAGTGTGGTGGTGCGCGAGTCGCTTGATGAAATGGCTGAACATCTCACGCCGGGTATCCGGGCTGCATTCGCAACCCATGGTTTGAGCGTCTTCCAAGGAGTAACATTGGCATCGGTTATCGAAGAAGAGGTCAGCAACCAACAAGACCGCACCCAAGCCGCCCAAGTTTTCCTCAAGCGCTTAAGTATAGACATGTTCCTTGGATCGGACGTCACCGCCTTTTACGGAGCGATTATTCGGGGCGTAGAACCAGATACGCGTGTCGATACGCCGTATAACACCTTGATCCACAAGGGTCTGCCGCCAGGGCCAATAGCTAACGTTTCCGACAGCTCTTTGCAGGCAGTGGCCGGGCCGGCCGCGACCGATTGGCTGTACTTTGTAACTGGTGACGACGGCACTACCCATTTCTCCAAAACTTTCGAAGACCACGAGTCACTTATCAAGCAGTACTGCCGCAAAAACTGCGCGCCAATCGAATAGGTTAACAGGGGTGAAAAGACCCAGGTAGTTGCAATTAGTTGCCATTTTGCTAAAATATAAGCATGTAAGCGTCCTTGGGCTATTACTTCCTCTGTAGTTTTTCTATACAAGAAGCCATAGCATTGATCGTTTGCAATTATATCGTATTATGTTGATTATTGATTTATCTAACGTACAAACTACTGCTTGCAGTAGGGAGGTTGCGTAACATGTCACGTACTGTGACTACTCGATTACGTCTAGAAGGTATCGGCTCTTCCAAGGGCCGTACCACCGCCGAGAGCCGGGCTACACGTCGCCGGATAGTTCGCTATGCACTCTTAAGCTTTAATCTATTACTGCTGGCCTCGGTAGGCTATTTTGTATTGCAGTCAGCTGGTAGCGGCAAGCCTGAATTTGCCACCGGATCAGCTGCTAGTGCCTTGAGCGGCAAAAACCAGTCAATCAGCGACCCTTTGGACCGTCTGTCTTCGGCAGATATTGCCGTCAATATCGCCCGTATTGCCAATTTACCCCAGGCTGTGGCAGTTACTAACCAAGCCGATTCCGAGAACGCCCAGCTAGCTGTTGTCCAAGCTTCCGACAGCTTGATCGCCAAGCCTCAAGTTGTGGCTACAGCCTTTAAGTCTAACAAGGATATCCAGACTTATACTGCCAAATCCGGCGACACTGCTGCTAGCATTGCTGCCCAGTTCCACATCACCAGCGACAGTATCTTGTGGTCTAACGAACTGGCTAACAACACCATCGCCGAAGGCAAAATCCTCTATATCCCGCCAATGAACGGCATTGTCTACGTTGTCAAAGATGGCGATACCCCCGAGAAGTTAGCTGAGAAGTATCAGACAACCAAAGAGAAAATCGTTGCCAGTAATGACGCTGAGCTAACCGGCCTCAAGCCCGGTACGCGGATTATTATTCCTGACGGCAAGATTATCCCCGTTGCCCCTGCGGCCTCAAGCGGTGGCTATGCATCGGGCTTCCCATGGGGTGGTAGCGCCTTGTACGGTGGCAATGCCTACATCCGTGGGTACTGTACCTGGTATGTTGCGAGTCGGATTGCGGTCCCAAGCAACTGGGGCAATGCCAACACTTGGGACAACCTTGCGCCACGCAGTGGCTGGGTTGTCAGCACCGTGCCACGGGCAGGCGCCATTGGCCAGACCGACCGCGGTTCCGAAGGCCATGTCGCTATTGTCGAAGCCGTGTCAGAAGACGGTACGATGATCAAATACTCTGACATGAACGGATTGGCTGGCTATAACCGGGTTGGTTACTCGGATTGGGTTTCAGCTTCAAAATTCGAACACTACATCTACCAATAGCGATAGACGTAGGTACGCGCATTGCGGCGTTACTATCTGCGATGCTCGTTCATCGTACTTCTAGTACGATTCCCTCCGCTTCTCGATAGTGCCTTGCACTGCACGCACCTACGCCTATCGCTTGCATCTGGCGTTACAGCCGTAACACACATTGCACGAAACGTTCGCTAGCGCCTTATACTAATTTTCCGCACGGAGGGCTTGCAAGTGAGGCAGAAGGCGATTTTGATATAGTTCCATCTTGTCAAAATCCCTCGCCGAATGGGTGAGTACGGAAAATTAGTATAAGGCGCATAAAGTCTCCGAGTAAAAGCGAGATTTGGAATAACAGATAAAAAGTTGTAAAATAAGCGTTGACTATGAATTTTATTGATACGGTATTGGTTGATGCGAAAGCTGGTGATGGTGGTAATGGCCATGTTAGTTTTCGTCAGGAAAAATTTGTTGACCGTGGTGGCCCAGACGGCGGTGATGGCGGTCGTGGTGGCCACATTATCTTTAGAGCCAGCCGTAACCAAAACACCTTAGCAGCTTTCCGCTACCAGCGCGAAGTCCGGGCTGAGCCTGGCCAAGCTGGCAGCATGCGTCGTAAGCACGGCCGCAATGGCAAAGACAAGTTTGTCGATTTGCCGGTCGGGACAATTATTTCTACCGAAGACGGCGCAGTCTTGGCTGACCTGACCGAAGACGGCCAAGAAGCGATCATCTGTAAGGGTGGCCGAGGCGGCTTTGGCAATGCCCACTTTGTCAGCTCTGTCCGCCAGGCGCCTGGCTTTGCCGAAAACGGTGAAGACGGCGACGCCATGATGCTCCGCTTGGAGATCAAGCTAATCGCTGATATTGGTCTGATCGGCTTGCCTAACGCTGGTAAATCCACACTGCTTGGCGCAATTAGCAACGCCCGACCAGAGATTGCCGACTACCCATTCACTACTATCCGGCCTAACTTGGGTGTGGTCGATGTTGATGCTTCCACCAGCCTCTTAGTCGCCGACATTCCCGGGCTTATCGAGGGCGCTGCCGAAGGCAAAGGCCTGGGCCACGAATTCTTACGCCATGTTGAGCGTACAAAAGTCATGATCCATCTAATTGATGCCTACAATGACGATATTGTCACCGCCTACAACACTATCCAAGATGAATTACGCTCCTACAAAGTTGATTTGACCGACCGCCCACAGCTCGTCGTCCTCAACAAAATCGATGGCCTCGATCAAGATATTATTGATGACCTTATCAATCAGCTACGCGCTGTCGTGCCAGAAGGTACAGTTGTAACCTCAATCTCCGCCCAGGCTGGTACCGGTGTAAAAGCCATGCTGTATGCCGTCAAAGCGACATTGGCTGAATACAAGGAGACGCATGTCGAAGAAGTCCCAGAAAACTTCCCAACACTTCGCCTTACAGACCTGAGCCTGGCCTGGCGCGTCTCCAAGGGTGATGATGGCGGCTACTTTGTTACCGGCCACCGGATTGAGAAGTTTGCCCAGCGTACCAACTTCGACAACGAAGAAGGCGTCGCCCGCCTCATGGACATCATGCGTAAGATGGGTATTATCCACGAACTCAAGCGCCAAGGTATCGAAACCGGCAACACTATCCGCATCGGCCACTCTGCCGAATTCAAATACTAATCGTAACGTATTGCAGCAGCCTTCAATTCGATACATACCCTGTGTAAAGCATACTTTACACTCCTACCTCTGTTCGTTGTGTAAAGTTTACTTTACATGCGATTTGTAGACAAATGAAGTATGCCAGACCCAAGCTTGGTTTATACTAGAGTAATGAACGACCGTTCCAGAAAACTCAATGACAAGCCCGTAGGTGGCGGCCAAACGTGCGTGTTGTACATTATGGCACGCGACCAGCGCGTGCACGACAACCACGCCTTGGCCGCCGCCCAGCAGCAGGCCTTGGACATTGGTGTTCCGTTGGCGGTGGTGTTTTGTCTGTTGCCTCGGTCCGGCCGGCGTGCCCGTGAGCACTATCGCTTTATGCTCGATGGCTTGCAAGAGGTTGAAGCTAAGTTAGCAGCACACAACATACCGTTTATGATGGTGCTCGGCGACGCCCGTGAGCGGTTGGCCGGTGTGTTGCACCATCTCAAGCCACAAGCCGTATACTTTGACTTCAGTCCCTTGCGAGGTCCGCAGAAGCTCCATGCTGCAGTCGCTGAGGCTGCCGATTGCGCGGTTTTCGAGGTTGATAGTCATAACATCGTGCCGGTCTGGCAGGCGAGCGACCACCAAGAGATTGGCGCCCGCACGCTACGCCCTAAAATCCGCCGTTTACTGCCGGACTATCTTGCTATAGCGCCGGCTATCCAAAAGCATCCCTACGCTTGGCCTGGAACCGTTAAAACGCTGACCGAATTGGATGGTCGGATTGATGAGATAGTTGAATCGCAGCCGGCAAATGGTACCGACATCACACGCTTTGTCCCTGGTGAAAAAGCTGCCCACAAAGCTCTGGATGGCTTTATTGATAGCCGGCTAGAAGGCTACGCTGACGCCCGTAATAACCCAACGCTCGACGGCCAGAGCGAACTCAATCCCTACTTGCATTACGGCCAACTTAGCTCCGCGGCAGTCGTCCGGGCGGTGCTCCAAGCTGTCGGCGAGACGCCACGCCTCCAGACCGACGCCGATACCTTGATAGAAGAGATAACCGTCCGTAAAGAACTGAGCGACAATTTCTGTTTTTACAATGACCATTACGACTCGTTAGCGGGTGCGCCGCAATGGGCACAACGCACGTTGCAAAAGCACGCTGATGATCCGCGCCAATTTAGCTATACCCTAAAAGAGTTTGAAACAGCCCAAACCCATGACCCGGCTTGGAACGCTGCACAGCTGCAACTCATTCATAGCGGCAAAATGCATGGCTATATGCGTATGTATTGGGCTAAAAAAGTCCTAGAGTGGAGCCAGTCACCCCAAGATGCCCTAGACGTGTTGCTATATTTAAATGACTTTTACCATATTGATGGCGGTGACCCAAATGGCTATGTTGGAATTTTGTGGAGCATCGCCGGGTTGCATGACCGGCCTTGGGGTGAGCGGCCAGTATACGGCAATGTCCGCAGCATGGTCTATACCGGCCTTAAGCGCAAATTTGACGTTAATGCTTACGAAAACCAATGGCTATAGGTAAATATTAGCCCATATAATCCAAATATTGCAATATTATAGCACTTGTGATATAATATTAATTACTATGGCTTTTGCACATGAATCGGCAAGAGAACCTAATACTGACGCATTATGGCGAGCGGGTATTGTTGCGGGGCCAGACCCTAGAAAAAGTGAGGTAGTTAATTGCGAGAACTGCAGCGGGCTATGCTGCAGCGCTGGGAGTGCTATACCGCTAACAGACAGAGAAGCTAGGCTTCTCACAGCTGCTGGAACGCTCATGCGACGTATGAGCAATGTGGAAAGTATGGGTAATCGCGCCGGTAGGAATCGAGACTTTTACTTATTAGAAGACAACTGCGGTAACCTTGATCCCGACACAGGAGAATGCGGCATATATGATGAGCGCCCCCAAGCTTGCCGAGAATTTGTACTAGGCGGTTTTGCATGTCAGCAAACACGTGCTGGGGCTGGTCTGCCGATTGATCTTGGAATGCCACAACTTCGCCTCGAATAATATTTCGTATTGCGCTACATGTGACGTTTAGGCTAAGGTTAAAAGACCTATGGCTGCCAGTTTTTTATTTTATGACCTAGAGACCAGTGGATTTAATCCGCGGGAAGACCGGATCATGCAGTTTGCTGGCATCCGCACCGACATGGATCTCAACCCAATCGGCCAGCCGTTTGATATTAAGATTAAGATGACCCCTGAAGTCGTGCCGTCACCCGACGCTATTTTGGTGACGGGTATTACGCCGCAGTCAACAATTGCCGACGGGGTGACCGAAGCCGAATTCCTCAAGATCTTTAATGAGGAGATCGTCCAGCCGTCAACGACATTCCTAGGCTATAATACGGTGCGTTTTGATGATGAGTTTATGCGTTACCTGTTGTACCGCAACTTCTACGACCCGTACGAATGGCAATGGGCCAACGAGTGTTCGCGTTGGGATATCCTCGATGTGGTGCGTATGACGCGCGCCCTGCGCCCCGAAGGCATCGAATGGCCGTTTACTGACGAGGGCAAGCCGACCAACCGTCTGGAGCTGATTACTAAGATAAACGGCATTGACCATTACGCTGCTCATGATGCCTTGAGCGATGTCTATGCTACAATCGCCGTCGCCAAGCTCATCCGCGACAAACAACGCAAGCTGTTCGACTATCTATTAGATTGCCGGCACAAAAAAGTTGTCAAAGAGTTAGTTGATACTCGCAAGCCATTCGTCTACAGCTGTGGCCGTTTCCCGAGCGAGTTCGAGAAGACCACCGTCAGCATTGGACTTGTGGACCATCCGCAGGGTAGGGGTAGTTACGTCTACGATCTGCGCCACGACCCAACTGAATTTATTGACATGACGCCTGAGCAACTTGCTGAGCGTCTACAGTTTACTCGCGAAGAAGATGCACCTGCACGTCTGCCGGTTAAGTTACTACAGTATAACCATTGCCCGGCTGTGGCGCCGATGGGCGTGCTTGACGAAGCTACCCGCGCCCGTCTGAAGATTGACTTAGATGTTGTCCAACATAACCTCGCCAAGCTGCATGCCGCCAAAGGCTTTAATGAACGAGTTGCCGAAGCCCACGACATCAAAGATGCTGAGCGCGACAAATATATCCAAACAAAGCCGCCGGTTGACGCTGACGCCCAATTGTACGACGGCTTTTTACAGGGCAACGACAAGACTGTTAGCCGGGCGGTGCGTGTTGCCAAACCTGATGAACTCAGTAATTTTGCCAGCCAGCTCCAAGACCCACGGCTCAAAGAAATCCTACCGCGCTACAAAGCCCGTAACTACCCGAACTCGCTGACTGGTGATGAGCGCCAAGCCTGGGAAGACTATTGCCGTACGTGGCTGATGGATGGTGGCGAACAGGGCCGCCTAGCCAAGTTCTTTAAGCGGCTAGCAGAGCTGGGCGAAACCGCCAAGCCTGATCAGGCGTTTATCCTAGAAGAGCTCCAGCTCTACGGTCAGAGCATCGTGCCAGTCTACCCCGACGAAGAATAAAGCACTAAGCTTGGAGACGGTCGTGCATAACTAACCACTGCGTGTAAGCCGCTGTACGCATAATATGGCGGATACGTAAGGCCGTAATAAAGTTAGCATGTTTGACGGCGCGCATCGCTCCAAAGGCGCTAAGCCCGGCAACCAAACCGATACTGAATAATAGCCAGCTTAAGAAGCTGATCTGAATTTGGGTGCCAGGAACCTGTCCCAGCACAATCATGTCCCACATATCTTTTTCCCCTCGGTCACCCGTCTATATGTAATTAAACTAAAATTACCACAAGCTTGTGATTAGGGCAAGAGTATTTTATAAAATGCTTATGCTTATAACTGACGATAGACCAAGAAAGACAGACCAGCAAATAACATGCCGACTAAGGTAATGGCTAAAGTGCCGATGATTTTGTGTTTTTGCCATTGTTTGCCGGCGATATGTACCCAGCGAATGATCGGGTCACGGATGCGCCGAGCCCACTCGTATTCACTGGCTAAAATTGCAATACCGATCAAAAATACAGGGATGCCGCCAGGGCCAGGCAAGACACCGGTAAAGGGCGAGGCGATAACAATCAAAGTGCCAACGACCAGAACGATTGGTTTACGGATAGTGGTTGGCACGCCATTCCAGCGCTTCTTTAATGATTCCATAGGTATAGTATATCCTTTAATCTGACGAAGCCGAACCGGATTGTTCTGGCGGGGTGCCGCTTTGTATGAGCCGTATACGCTCGTCAGGTGAGTAGCCGGCGTAATAGTATTCAGCAGAATAATGACTATCTTTGTTTGTCGGGGGTGGTATTGCCAGGGCGTTGCCTAAGCAGATCTCCCGTACGGGACAAGTGATACAGCGTTCCAGGAGTTTCTTCGGCAATAATGCTGGATTTCTCGAGACTAATAAACTTTCTGGATTATCGCGGCACTGCATATGGTTGACCCAGCCGGTATCTACTCTGCTAGCCCAGGATATAAAGTCTGGGATAGCATTATTAAGTATTATTTTGTCTACACGCTTTTTGAACTCAAGGTCGACCATCTCCATAGCGTCCAGGTCGCTTAGCACGTTGTTGCCGGTGTTTGTTGCGCTTGGCTCTGTAAGGCTAGGCATGAGTTCTGTGCTGCTTAGTTCTAGGAGGGGGGAGGCATGACTATTAACGAATGGCGAATACTCCGTACTACCTTCTAGGATAGAGGCTACCTGCCTCCAAAACGGCTTACTAAGAGGCAATTCGTGCGACTTTGAAGTGTGTAACGATGCTAGTATTCTACTTTGCTCGTCGGGCTCATAGCCTGTTTGTTTGGTTGTCTCAATATCGCTAATGCCGTTAATTTTTAGCCATATAACCTTTGCGTTTTGATTTAAAGTATTAATGTCTAGCTCTCCTGCGGCTAGAGCGGTAGCGATATAGCGACGCATAGCGTATTTAATCATTTCCCGTGGCGTTAGTTGTGTTGAGGGTTGGATTATCGCTTCGACTGCATTAACCAACTCTGGTTTAATTCTCGTGTCGCGTAGCTCATCCTGGTATACGAGGCTGTAGTCGGGATCAGCTAGCATCTCACTAATTTGAAATAGTATCAGCCCGCTATGCTGCTGCACGTTAGACATCCAACTACGCCGGCTTCTTCTAACAAAAGAAGCATCATTTGTGTTGCCATCGCTTAGACTCGCTAATTCTTGGTCGGATTTGCCGGTCATTGACAATAGTACGCGTGTTGATTGTATATCGCTGTCACCATGCCGTGCGCCACGATTTCGTACGGCCTTTCGTATCAGGCAGGCGTAACTTATAAGTTCAACAAGTTGCCGGTTATCGAGTGAGTCTACAAGCTTGCGCTTCGCAGCATTGGTTTGGCCGACAATAGCCTTTAAGGTATATGCCGCCAAGGCCGGATACACCGTAATAGTGTCTAGGTCTTGGTACGTCATGTCATTGAATATGTCCAAGCTCGGCAGCTGGGCCGCATATGTTGGCAGGTCCGCTGTTTCAAAATTGCTGCTATTCATAGGCATGTTGCGTTTGAAATTTGAGACTGCGCCCCCGTGGATGTTTGGTGCAATAGAAAGCAGGCGATCAGCTGTGTGGCCGTACGGAGCATCGGGCTCAGAGCTGGGCGTTTGCCCATCCTTAGGTATGGCGAACAAGTGGTTTCGTAAGTCTGCGATAGCGTGTACGATCTTCGCCTGGCTGGGTTCTGGGACGTCGGCGATAAGGTCTCGCAATAGTCCAGCATCATATGTTCCAAGCCTGGCAACCATGGCGTGTAAGGTAAGTGAAGCTTCGTCTATGTTTGAGCTGGGATGGTTGTTCTCTTGATCGTGACTCGATTCCATCTATATCTTATAACCTGACACCTAGGGGCGAAACAAGTACAAATTAGCAATAGGACTGGAAATATCTTGATTTTTTCTCTATAATAAGCTGGCTTATGGCAGAAAATATTGTAGTCAAAGGGGCGAGGGAACATAACCTCAAAAATGTCGACGTCACGATCCCACGTGAGAAGCTAGTGGTTATCACTGGTTTGAGCGGTTCTGGCAAATCTTCGTTGGCGTTTGATACGATTTATGCTGAGGGACAGCGGCGTTATGTCGAAAGCCTGAGCGCCTATGCCCGCCAATTCTTGGGTCTGATGGAAAAGCCTGATGTTGACCAGATTGATGGTCTGTCGCCGGCGATTTCTATCGACCAAAAATCCACCAGCCGCAACCCACGTAGTACGGTCGCCACCGTTACCGAAATTTATGATTATTTGCGTTTGTTGTTTGCCCGCGTCGGTGTACCACACTGTCCAGTTTGTGGCCACGCCGTAGCCCGTCAGACCACTGAAAATATCGTTGACCAAGTATCGGCCTTGCCAGAGAATGCCCGGCTGATGATCTTAGCGCCAATTGTGATGGCCAAAAAAGGCCAGTTTGAGCACATCCCCGAGCAATACCAACGCGCCGGCTTTGCCCGCGCCCGGGTTGACGGCGTTGTTTACGCACTTGATGAATTCCCGGAGCTTGACCGCCAGTACAAGCACACCATCGAAATCGTGGCCGACCGCTTAGTTAATGATGAGGCTTCGCGTTCTCGCTTGGCGCAGAGTGTTGAGCAGGCCTTGGATATCGCCGATGGCCGTATGGCAGTCGTCAATGCCGATACTAACGAAGAATTTAGCTACAACTTACAGTACGCTTGCCCGAACCACCCAGAAGTCAGTATCCCTGAGCTTGAGCCACGGACATTCTCATTCAACTCACCACAAGGCGCCTGTCCAGTTTGTACGGGCATTGGCTCGCGTATGGAAGTCGATCCCGAGTTAGTGATCCCTAATGGCAAGCTAACCATCGCTGAGGGCGCCATACGGCCGTATAACCGCGTCAATAGTGACACTTGGTACATGAAGAAGCTTCAGGCAGTTGCCGAGCGCCACAACTTCTCCCTGCAAGTTTCGACTGATGAGATTTCTGAAGCCAATATCCAACGTATTCTATATGGTACTGATGGCGAAAAATACCGCGTAGCATTAGGCGGCGGCCGTAGTTTTGAGTCTACCTATGAAGGTGTCATTCCTAACCTCGAACGCCGCTACAAAGAGACCGACAGTGACTTTATCCGTCGTGACATTGAGAAGTTCATGCAAGAACGGCCATGCTACAAGTGTAAGGGCCGCCGCCTTAAGCCAGAAGTCCTAGCTGTCACGGTCCATGGCAAGTCGATTATGGATGTCTGTGAGACTTCAATCGACGAAGCGCTTGGTTGGTTCGACGAAGTCCATTTGAGTGATGCTGAATTGCACATCGCCCGCCAGATTCTCAAGGAGATCAAAGCCCGACTGCAATTCTTGCAGGATGTGGGGCTTAACTATCTAACGTTGCTGCGTTCTGCGACTACGCTGTCGGGCGGTGAAGCCCAACGTATTCGTTTGGCTACCCAAATTGGTTCTGGTCTTCAGGGCGTGCTGTATGTCTTGGATGAGCCGAGTATTGGTCTGCATCAGCGCGATAATGAGCGGCTTATCAAAACCTTGTTCCACTTGCGTGATTTGGGTAACACGGTGATTGTTGTCGAGCACGACGAAGACACTATCCGCGTCGCCGATTACCTATTAGACATTGGCCCGGGTGCCGGTATCCATGGTGGTCACGTGGTGGCTAGCGGTACCCCAGCCGAAGTCGCCAAAGTACCTGGGAGTATTACGGGCCAGTATCTGTCCGGTAAAAAGTCGATCCCCGTGCCTAAGAAGCGCCGGGCCGGCAATGGCAAGCAATTGGTTATCAAGGGCGCCCGCGAACACAATCTGCAGAACGTCGACGTTACGATTCCTCTGGGCAAGATGGTTGTAGTTAGTGGCGTATCTGGCTCGGGCAAATCCAGCCTTATTAATGACATCTTGTCCAAAGAACTCCAGGCCCGCCTGATGCGCGCCAACACCGTACCAGGCCGACACGATGACATCGAAGGTATCAAGCAGCTCGACAAGGCAATTATTATTGACCAGTCGCCGATTGGCCGGACACCACGCAGTAACCCGGCTACCTATACCGGCTTATTCACGCCAATTCGCGAATTGTTTGCCCAGACACCCGAAGCCAAACTGCGGGGCTACGGTCCTGGCCGCTTCAGCTTCAACGTCCGTGGCGGTCGCTGTGAAAACTGCTCCGGCGATGGCATCATTAAGATCGAAATGCACTTCTTGCCAGACGTTTATGTGCCGTGTGAAGTCTGCCATGGCAAGCGCTACAACCGCGAGGCCTTAGAGATACACTTTAAGGGTAAAGATATTAGCGACATTTTGGCTATGACTTGTGACCAAGCTTTGGAATTCTTTGCTAACATCCCGTCTATCGCCCGCAAGCTGCAAACGTTGGTAGATGTTGGCGTCGGCTATATCAGCCTTGGCCAGTCGGCTACGACCTTGTCCGGAGGCGAAGCTCAGCGTATCAAACTGTCGACCGAATTATCGCGCCGCCCAACTGGCAAAACGCTGTACATTCTCGACGAACCAACAACCGGCCTACACATTGCTGATGTTGCTAAGCTGCTCCATATGCTGCATGCCCTCGTCGACTCCGGCAACAGTATGATCGTTATCGAACACAACCTCGATGTCATCAAGAGCGCCGACTGGCTGATCGACATGGGTCCCGAAGGCGGGTCTGGCGGTGGTCTGGTTGTCGCCGAAGGTACTCCAGAACAAGTTGCCAAAGTCGATGGCAGCTACACCGGCCAATTCCTCAAAAAAATGCTCACAAAATGAACCGTTTAGTAGCTCCAGGAAATTATGACGATATACGTTTCGTTGAAGAGCCCACGCCTTCAAACATTGACGGTGGCGTCCAGCTTATGCGCCAGTCCCAGGATGGGTTTCCAGGCGGCCAAGAGTGGGTCGACGATTCAATATCATAATTAGAACTCGGCGTGAAACATATGATCGTTGGTTGGTTTAACCGCTCTCCAGTGGCTATTGGAGTTTGGAAGATTGACGCCGAAGACCCAATGGTTTTAGATGTGCGCCATGTATCTGCGACTGACTCGGTTGCACAACGGATGTTCGGATCATCTGTGGTGAGGCAGATTGAAGTACGTGGCCGGCAGTTGTACCCAACAGTTCAGCTCGCTCGCGGAACCACTAAATCTTCCAATAGGGCGATGCAACGCTTTGGGGGCATAGCGTGCATTCTGTTGCAGTTTTGGATAGCCCCTATGGCACGAATGACGAAGATGACATCACGCTTATCAAAGCTCTGGCGTAGTCACGTATACCATATATGATAATTGTTTTTATTTGATACTGGCTAGTAAGGTATATCTTTACGTTTGCATACGAATTTGCTCCGCTTATGCTTATTTTTTGGATGAGTTATTATGATCGATAAGTTAGTATGTTAACGATATCGGATCGTTCTGCAGTTTCTTTTATCGTATATGTAAGTATGAATTTAAAACATCTATCGAAAACGTCTTCCAGAAGCGCAAGCGTAGCAAAAACGTATATAGTTTGAGAATAATGTGCAAAAGCTAGACACGAGATAATATCAAACGTCATATGTGATATACAACTTATAATCCCGCATACTTGCTTATTAAGTTATATGGCTACTGCTACGGCAAAAGCGACGATCCTAATAGAGATGCAAGGTAAGTTGTCAGGGCGTTTAGAAGCTAGCTTTGAGCTTAGTGATAATCTTTTGGCGGCTGACAGGATCGCGTAAGACGTGGGCGAAGCTGCCACCAAAGGTGACAAGCATAGCGAGTAGAGCGATAGGCAAGATGTATTTGTCGATGTTAACAAATTCACCGACGGTCCTACCTATCCAGTAGCCGAGAAATACAAGGGTAGGTACCCATAACAAGGCACCAACTACGTTGTAGATCATGAACTTGGTGTAGTCCATGTGACCCATACCGGCTAAGGGTGATGATAAGGTACGGACGATGGGTACAAAACGGGCAAGGATAATCGTTTTGCCACCGTGGACTTTAAAGAATTCTTGGGCTTTGTCGATGTTTTCTTTGTTAAAGAAGATTGAATCAGTGTTTTTGAAGAGCTTGTGCCCGCTGCGCTTACCGATTTCGTAACCGACCATATTGCCGATGACGGCAGCAGAGAATAGCGCGATAACTGTTGCCCACAGGTCAAGGCGGTCTTGGGCTGCAAAAAAGCCAGCGGCAAATAATAGGGTGTCTCCGGGCAAGAAGAATCCAGCCAGCAAGCCAGTTTCGGCAAAGATTGTCAATGCCAGGCCAATGATGCCGCCAGTTTCAAAAATATTATCAACACTTACAACATCATGAAGAGCTACGAAAAGGGCTGCTACTGCAATAAGACCAATAGCAATCTTATAAATTGGTTTAATTCTAGTCATTATCCATCTAGCTTAGCGCTTTTATAAGCATTTTGCTAGATGGTTTAGGAAGATTAAGTATTATATTGACCATGTTTTACGGTACAATAGTTACGATTACAACAGATAGTGAATTACAATAACAACATGCTTTTGCTATACTATCTACATAATTATATGTGTCTGGAGGGATAACAATGACAGAATCGGTAACAATTTCTTTACAAAAACGTGAAATAACGGGCAAAGCAGTAAGTGCTTTGCGCCGCGAGGGCTTAGTCCCAGCGGTTATCCATGACCATGGTAAGGCCTCGATCAATGTATCTGGTGTATATATTGATATTGCCCGCGCCTACCGTCAGGCTGGCAAACACCATCCGATCAACATTGATGCTGATGGCAAGAAGTACGTCGCCCTTATTAAGGAAGTTGGAGTAGACCCTAAGAAGAACACTCTGTCGCACGTTGTATTTAATGCTGTCAACGCCAATCAAAAGGTTGAAGCCGAAATCCCTGTCCGCATTACATTTGCAGAAGGCAATGACTCCTCACCGGCTGAGCGCAGTGGTTTGATCGTCCTGCACAACCTAGAGACTGTTGAAGTCGTGGCCATTCCGAGCGCTTTGCCCGACTTCTTAGAATTTGATGGTGAGAAGCTTGCAGAAGTTGGCGATGTCGCTACCGTAGCTGACCTGATAGTACCTAAGGGCGTCGAGATCAAGACCGATGCTTCGCAGCAAATTGCCAGCGTTTTTGAGCCGAGTGCCTTAGCTGCAGCTAACGATGCAGCAGACGGTGACGCCGATGAAGACGATGCAGCAGCAGTTGCATCCGACAATGATAGCAATGTTACCGAGGGTGACCAAGCTGCCGAAAACAAGCCCGGCGGCAAAGCCGAGAACCAAGCCAAGGGTGAGTAATCCTTGGTAGCTCCAGAGCTATAAAAAAGCTCCAGCTGTGATGGCTGGAGCTTTTTTATTGCTCGTTAGTTACTTTACTAGTCCTCGATGAAGCCACCAGATTGGTGGTTCCACAACATGGCATAGGTGCCTTTGCGCTTTAGTAGGTGCGCATGGGTGCCTTGCTCTTGTATCTGGCCATCTTCTAGGACAAGGATGCGGTCCATCTTTTGGATAGTGCTCAGCCGGTGGGCGATAACAATGGTGGTACGACCTTCCATAAGCTGCCACAAGGCCTTTTGGATGTATACTTCACTCTCAGAGTCGAGGGCTGAGGTAGCCTCGTCTAACACTAGTATAGGCGCGTCTTTGAGTATGGCCCGGGCGATAGCTACCCGTTGGCGCTGGCCGCCAGATAGTTTGACGCCCCGCTCGCCAACAATGGTTTCGTAGCCATCGGACAGCTCTTGGATGAAATCGTCGGCGTAGGCCAATTTGGCTGCCGCTTGGACTTCTTCTAAGCTAGCGCCAGGCTTGCCGTACCGGATGTTGTCGGCTACGCTGCGGTGGAACAATAGCGGCTCCTGGGGGACATATGAGATGGCTTGCCGAAGCGACTCTTGGGTGACGGCTGCGATGTTTTGCTTGTCAATACTAATCGAGCCGCTATCAATATCTTCGAAGCGTAGCAGTAATCGGGTGAACGTCGACTTGCCGCCACCGCTTGGACCTACTAAGCCGATTTTCTCTCCGGGCTTGATATGTAATGTTAACTTGTCGAACACTTGGTTGACCTGGCCAGTGTCAGCGTATTGGAATTCAACCTTATCAAGGTCAATCGCACCTTTGCTAACGGTCAGCGGCTTAGCATGGGCACTGTCCTGGATCTCTGACTGCTGGCTGATAATTTCGGTCATTGGCGAGGCGTTCAGGAATCCGTCTTCTAGTTGGCGCATTAGCGGGTGGAGTTGCATTAGTCGGGTGCTGAGTGTGGTAGTAAAGGAGAATGCGAAGATGCCAACATCGAGCAGGCTTGGGTCCTGGCTGACGGCTCGGATAAGCAGTACGACAAAACCAATCTGCATAGCTGTCAGCACGGCTTGGCGGGTATTGGCCATGCTGGCGCCGGTGCGCCAATCTTCGATACGGACGTCCGTTAGTTGCTGGTTAAGGTCCTGGTGTCGGCTCAGCTCGCGCTTTTCGTGAGCAAAGGTTTTGACGGTTGGCACATTGACGACAGCGTCGGCGATATGGCTGATGACCGATTTGTTGAGCGCTTGCCGTCGGCGGCGGACATCGGAGCGGCTGTAGGTTGTCCAGGCAGTTGAACCCAGGGCGTAGAGCGACATGCCGGCAATAACCAGGCCTAGTTGCCATGACTCAACAAATACAACCGTTGTGCCGACAACAAGTATAAGCACAAAGGGTAGTAGATTGGTATAGATCGAATCCATCAGCGTGGCGTAGGCACTCGGGTAGTCAACGGCGTCTGACACTAATTTGCCACCAACGTTATTGTTATGGAAGCCCATACTACGGCGCATCAAGGCTTCAAAACCTTGTTGCTGGAGGTACCCCATCGTCCGGGCTTGGAGGGTGAATAGAGCTTTGGCACCGATGCGATTGCAGATTGTAGCAGCAATGCCGATAACTATCAGGTAGGGAACGTAATGCATAGCCGCATCAGAAGATTGGGTAAGCCCGGCAATTGCCCGACCAATAATCAGCGGCACGCCGACCGTTGCCAAAATCGCCCCGACTGGAAACAGCAATGATAGTATCGCTTGGTTGCGCTGCATCATACACGCCCGCCAGAAGTGGGATAATGTTTGCCGGTCGTAGGAGTGGGATTTTTCTGGAGTAGTCATGACATTCCTATTTTACATGTTTAGTCTTCGATAAAGCCGCCAGATTGATGGCTCCAAAGCTTAGCATACACGCCCTTGAGGGCGATGAGTTCTTTGTGGCTACCTTGCTCAACAATTTTGCCGTGATCTAGGACGACAATGCGGTCCATCTTTTGGATAGTGCTCAGACGGTGGGCGATGACAATTGCCGTGCGACCTTCCATCAACTTCCAGAGAGCGTCTTGGATCAAAACTTCACTCTCGGAGTCGAGCGCGGAAGTAGCCTCGTCGAGTACTAGTATTGGTGCGTTTTTGAGCATTGCTCGGGCGATAGCTACGCGTTGGCGTTGGCCGCCGCTCAGCTTGACGCCACGTTCGCCGACCAATGTCTCGTAGCCATCGGGTAACTGCTCGATAAACTCGGCAGCATTTGCCCGGCGGGCGATGGCTGTCACTTCCTGGTCAGTGGCTTCGGGTCGGCCATAGGCAATGTTCTCGCGGATTGAGCGGTGGAACAGCAAAGGTTCCTGAGGTACATAGGCAATAGCCTGCCGCAGGCTAGCCTGGGTGACCTGCTTGATATCTTGGCCGTCAATTTCGATGGTGCCGCTCTTGATATCAGAAAAGCGTAACAAGAGGCGTACTAGCGTAGTCTTACCTGATCCAGATGCTCCGACCAAGCCGACCTTTTCGCCCGGTTTGACTGATAGTCCAAGATCGTTAAAGAGTGGCTTCTTTGAGCCGTCATGAGCAAAAGTCATTTCCTTAAAGCGGATGCCGCCATGGCCAGCCTTGAGGGTTTTAGCGTTGGTTGGGTCTTTGACTTCTGGTTTGATATCAAAGATCTCGATCATTTCTTGCGAATCGCCCATTGCCCGGTTGTAGTTGCGGATCGTTTGGTGGCTGAACTGCCACAGCGAGTTACTGATGATGCTGGTGTAGCTAACGGTCAAAAAGATAGTCGCAATATCAGCTCTGCTGTAGAGCGCGGCGCCAACTGCTAACACGAAGGCTACAATTTCCACACTAGTAGTCGAAGTCGAGAAGAAGATATCGCGCTTGGTCGCGGCCCACATTAGCCGCTCGGTAGATTTGCGGGTGTGTTCGGTGGCTTTGCGGTAGCCCTCACTTTCACGGTCGTCGGTGGCAAAGCTTTTGACGGCCATGATGTTGGTGATGGCGTCGGCTAAGAAACCGGTCTGTTTAGTAGAGGCCTTGGCTTCGAGTGTTGTCAGTTCGCGTAATCTACCAGCAATCTTTAGCGTGACTCCGATGTAAATAACCGAAAAAGTCATCAAGAAGAGCACGACATACGGTGCTCTCGGTGCTAATATGATAATGCTGAAGACGAACGCTAAGATTAGCTCAAATACCTGGAAAGTGAACGTATCGGCTAACCGGACATACGAGCTAGCCGCCTTGTTGACTTGGTTAACGAGTGAACCGCCAAAGCGATTAGAGTGGAAGCTGGCGCTCATTGACATGAGGTGGTCGAAGGCGCTCTGGTGGATGTCTTGGATGACACGCATTTCGAGCTTCCAAATCAATAGTACGACGGTACGCATTAATACCATGCCGCCGAGCACTGACAGTCCGCCATAGAGCAGTAGCTGCGGACCAAAGCTACCCCATAAGTCTTGCGATTGGTAATCGCCATTGCTGATGCGTCGTAATATACTGGCGGCAACAAAAGGCGGCAAAAAGCGGAACGTTAACAGGGCGAGCGGCACTGCTATGAGTAAGCCGATGACATAATGGGGATAATGCCAGGCTTTTTGCCAATAAAATAATAGGGTTTTTCGGGTGTAGTTTTGTGGTGAAGCCATAGGAACAGCCCTCCTGAGTGCTGTTCACTTAGTTTGTTGAAGTTAAGTTGTTAAATTATTTAGATTTAGTAGTAGTGTTGTTTGCGACTGCCTCACGCTGGCAGTTTGGTTATGTTTCGAGAAAAGTTACAAACTAGTCGGGACGCTAGTGGAACGGTCTGAAATGGTGGAATACATGGAAGCGTCCTTTCTATAGGTTTGTTGATAATAGGAGCCATATTATCATGGCGTAGGTAATAAACGCAACCGCTTACTCGTAAATTACTTGGCAAAATGCTGGCTATATTGTATACTTAACAGGTTAAAAAGTGGTCTGATGACCTTACTAAAAATCTAATATTTTATCGTATACACCATGAACGTTGAACGGATTAATACTGGCCCGTTGCCGGGCGATGTAGAGACTTCTCAAGCCGAAGCTTCTAGGCCTGGTTTCCGGGCGCCTTTATCACGTGAGGCGGACATCCAAAACGAAGCTGAGCGTAAGGCCCGGCGCAACCGCAAAAAGCGTAAAAAGGCCCTCAATAGTGCCGTTGCCCAGACCGCACAGATAGTTCCGCTGGCAGCCCCGAAGCCACCTACGGCACGACGCGAACCAGGAGCCCTAGCTATGGATAGTGGCGAGATGACCCTATGGGAGCGGCCCGAAGATACCCATCAGAACCGGGCCTCGGCTAAGCTAGGCAAAAAAGTCGTTGGCATCAGTGAACAAGCCGTGCCGGTTACATCGCCTGAGCACGATATCAGCAAACCGTCTGACCAAGTGTCCGTGGGTGAGCGTGTCGAAAAGACCCAACCTAAACTTTCCGAAGCTGAAACTGTCGAAATAGTTGCTGCAGAGGCTCAAGCTACTAATGAACCAGCTTCTAATGAGTACGCTCAGGAACTTGAGGAAGCGGCCATGGCTAGTCAGGCTTTGGATCAGGCGCCGGCAGAGCGAAGGCTTAATCCCTTCGAGCAATCGTATGAGCAGCCGCAAATACCGCCCCAGCCGCCAAACCTTGATTCGTATCGACGACGCTTTTGGGATGAATCTGTAGTGGCGTCAACCGCTGAGCCGTCCAACGAAAACTTGCCAGCACTCCACGACTACCAACGCCAAGCCTACGAGGCGATGCCAAGTGAACCTACCTATAGTCCTGACAACAAACATTACACCGAATCGCCGGCTGCTGTGCCAGTGGCTAACCGTTATGAGAGTCCAATTCCTCCTGGTTACCAGCGTAGTGAAAAAGATGTTAGGCGTGCGGCATTGACTGGCCTGTTGGCCGGTTGGTGGTTTGGCCGCCGTGGCAAGCGTAAGGCTGTTGAGCGGGCGCATAAAGCTGGTGCCCAGCAGGGGATTTCGAAAACCAAAGCTAACCAGCCTCCTGCTCCTCGATATCCCCAGCTAGAAGCTGAGCCAATCCATAGTTATCAGACCCCAGAGTCTCGCATAGTAGTTCAGTCGCTATCCACTGAATCACGGCCGACACAACTGCAAGTAGCGGCTGAAACAACTACTAAAGTTGTTGAAAAAATGGTATCGCCAATAGCAGCAATTGAGATCTTCGACCGAGCTATTAACCGTCCGGCCCTAGAACGTAAAGAAGTACCGTTAGGCACGAAGATCATTATCTCTAAAGTCGCAGAGTTGGCGGTTGGCGCTCGGTCCGAGCGTCAGCTCGGTAGCCGCGAAGTCTTACGTCTTGCTAAAGATATTAAGATTGATGGCATACCGCTCAAAGAGATCTATAAGGCTAAGCGGATCGACGAGGCTGGCATGCGCGCTGTTGTTGATACGTACCTGCAAGGTGGTGATGTCCGCCAACAATTAGCCGAAGAAGTAACGGTCAAAGAGCGGAGCTATGAACGTGACCCAGTCTTCCGGCACAATCGTCAGGCTAATGGCGAACGTGAGCGTCACACAGCCTCAGGTAGTACATCTTCAAATAATAGTGACAGTGTCGGTGGAAGCCTTGGCCAGACTCTTGGCCATACGCTTGGTGCGGTAGCATCAACTACCCAAAAGACCGCCCAAACGGCCGGTAAGGCAATTGCCAGTGGCGCCAAGACCGCCCAGCGTGATTTAATTGATAACTCCAATACTACCGATTGGCTGAGTATCACAGCCGTAGTCATTCTCTATTCGATTATTTTGATACTACTGGTAGGATAAAAACTACGATATGCAAAAGATCATACTGTATTACAAACTCACGCCAGTCAAAGACCCGGATATGGCTATGCGTTGGCAACGTGAGCTGTGCCAGCGGCTCAACCTACAGGGTCGGCTTATCATCTCCGAGCATGGCATCAACGGTACGCTTGGCGGTGAGCTCGAAGACCTAAAGGCTTATGTTCGCGAAATGAACGTGACAAGCAACTTCAAGGGTATTGAATATAAGTGGAGTGACGGTCAGCGCGATAACTTCCCTAAGCTGAGTATCAAAGTCCGCGATGAGCTGGTGACGCTTGATCCAGATGAAGATTTTGATGTATTTGACAAAGGTACGCCACTACGGCCGAAGCAGTGGCACGAGTATTTGGAGAAGCATCCAGATGCGATTATTTTTGACGCCCGTAACAACTACGAGTCCCAGGTTGGCAAATTCAAAAATGCCATTACGCCCGATATCAAAACGTTTAAAGAGGTCAAAGCTGAGATCGAAAAACTACCCAAAGACCAACCGGTCCTGACCTATTGTACGGGTGATATTCGCTGTGAATACCTCAGCGCTTACATGAAACACCAAGGCTTTGAGGATGTCTACCACCTAGAAGGCGGTATTGTGAAATATGGCCAAGAGTTTGGCGACGATGGTTTCTGGGAAGGTAAGTGCTACGTCTTTGACAAGCGGATGAGTGTCGCCTTTAGCGGCAAGACCAAAGATATCGCAACGTGCGTTAACTGTGGCAAGGCTACCAGCAACCAAGAAAATTGCGCCGACGCATCATGCAACTTGCAGTTCGTTGTCTGCGAAGGCTGCGCCACAGATGCCCGAGTTTCATGCGACAAGCACTAGACCCAGCCGGCAACTACGTCTACATAATAACGACCCTCCAGATCGAGAGGGCCGTTATTATATTGGATCTAGGACGTACTAGGGAATCAATACGCTGTCGATGACATGGATAATACCATTAGTGGTCATGATGTCATAGAGGATGACCTGTACGCCGTTGATGTACAAGCTACCGTGTTCATCTTGAGTGATCGAGAGTGTGTTGCCGTTCAGCGCAGTGGCTGACTCAACTTCGGCGGCTGCTGCAGCATCAACTTTGCCGGCTACAACATGCTGGGTCAGGACTTTTGTTAAAGCTGGTACGTCTTGTATCAAAGCTTCGACAGTGCCTGCAGGCAAAGCTGCAAAGGCTTGGTCAGTTGGCGCGAAGACGGTCGTCTCACCAGGTGCGCTCAAAGTTTCGGCTAGGCCAGCGGCTTGGACGGCAGTGACTAATGTGGTGAAGTTGCCATTGCTAACGAGGTTGTCGACAATGGTGTCTTCGACTGGACAGTTTTCTTGATTCTGACGGTCGATGAGGCGTTGCTGACGCTCTAGCCGCCAATTTTTGTCCTGGTCAAAGCGGGCATTGACATGCTCTAGCTTTTTAGCAATCCGCTCACACTTCTCAAGATTAGGTCCGTCATGGCTATACGACGAATCGCCATGCCCGTGGTTGTAGGAGTGGGCGCTTACGCTTGATGTCATAAATGGTACAGCTACGGTTGCTAAGCCAATGGCTAATAAATATTTCTTCATACTATATTCTCCAGTTAGGTAATGGTCTGGTGCATCTGTCCTGAAACTGCTGTTACATAGGCCCCTCCTTTGTAATCCTGCAATAGATTAGAACGATCGTTACACAACTAATGTAACAGTCGTTCCAGTATCGAGCAAGCACACAGCACTAATCTACAACGCTACATTGATGTATGTTTGCAAGGGCTATCCGTAAAGTAATAGTTAACCCATTTTAGCCAAGGTTTTACAAGCATAACTTGCTAGAATAGGTAAGATGAATGCCGCGTTGCAAGACAAGCTAAAAGAATTGCCGAAAGAACCGGGTGTCTATTTTCATAAAGACAGCAAGGGTGAGATTATCTATGTCGGCAAAGCGGCGGTGCTGCGCAACCGGGTGCGGCAGTATTTCCAGAAGTCACGGTCTCGTGACCCGAAGACCGAAGCCTTAGTCGCTGAGATTGTCGACACCGATTGGATGGTGGTCGAGAGTGAGTTAGAGGCGCTCTTTTTAGAAGCTGAGATGATCCGGCGCTATATGCCGCGCTACAATATTCTGCTACGCGACGATAAGTCGATGTCCTATATTAGGATCGATATAGACTCTGACTATCCAACGGTAACGATGACCCGCCGGCCCATGGATGATGGTGCCCGCTACTTTGGACCGTATCTGAGTGCTTTGACCGTCAAGCGGGCGTTACGGATATTACGGCGGATCTTTCCTTTTGCAGTCAAAAAGAATGAAGGCAACAAACGGGTCACATTATATTACCACCTTGGACTGGACCCAGGATTGGAGCAGGGAAAGACTAGCCTCGAAGAATACCGGGCCTGCTTGCGCAAGTTGATTTCGGTAATCGAAGGCAAGCGCACTCGCATCCTCAAAGATTTGGAAAGAGAGATGAAGTCGTATGCTAAACAGCAAAACTTTGAGATGGCCGCCAAAGTCCGCAACCAATTTTTCTTATTACAAAACCTTGGCCGCCAAGTTATCTTTAGCGACAAAGAATTCCTGGATATTAGCAAAGACCATGCCCTAACTGAGCTGGTTGATTTATTGAAAATGCCAAAATATCCCTACCGCATCGAAGGCTACGATATTTCGCATATGCAGGGTACTGATGTGGTGGCTAGTATGGTGGTCTTTACTAATGGGGTCAGCAACAAAGGTGAGTATCGTAAGTTTAAGACTAAAAAAGACCATAACAACGACTTTTATAACATGCATGAGACGCTTAAGCGCCGGCTCAGTGAGAAGAATATCAAGGCTTGGGGTAAGCCAGACTTAGTCTTGATCGACGGCGGTAAGGGACAGCTTGATGCGGCGATCCGGGCGCGCGATGAGATGGGCCAACAGAAGATTCCGTTTATTGGCCTGGCTAAGCGCGAAGAGCAAATTGTACTTAAGAAGCCGCACTTTACTCTCGAAGAACTTGTCGAAATGGTGGCCGAAGGCAGTGAAGCATATAAGTCGAAGTTAACCAATAGCCGTTCAGATTCATCAAATTTAGAACTTGACCCAGCGGTGTTGCAGAAGCTCGGTGGCTTTATCGAGGAGAGTGATGATTTTATCCTGACGAATGTGCCGCACAATACTAACTTGGTAAAACTGCTGCAACGCATTCGTGATGAGTCACATCGTTTTGCGGTTAGCTACCACTCAGTGCTGAAGCAGAAACGCCAGACAGCCAGTGTGCTTGACGATATCCCGACTATTGGGCCGCTGACGCGCAAGAAGCTGCTCAAGACTTTCGGTAGCGTGCGCGGTATCATGCAGGCCCGTGATGCTGAGCTGGACAAAGTAATTGGTGAAAAGAAAGCTATCATCCTCAAACAATACTTACGACCGCTTAAAAGAGAGCAGAAATTACGCCAAGGCGAACTTGATAGCGAAATTGCATAGATATAAGGTATAATCTTACGGTCTCAAGCCTGCCGGCTTATATGACACGTCCTTTCCCGACTAGACATAGGGGTTTTCCAGATGCAACGTCCGACCCGTACGACGCGCTGCGGACTGGCTGCTGCGGTACTACTGGCGTTGGTTACGAGTGGCTGTACTGATGACTCTGGCGATGGCAGCGATATCCCTCGGGTGACCGCTCCGGTGTCAACATCAGCTTCACCGACTCCGTCACCGACGCCGTCGCCCAAGGCCGGCTCCATCAAGCTCGATGGTGCCAACAAGAAGCTTCCGGCTTCGGCGCTCGGCAAGTACGAAAAAGGTCGCAGCCACCGGACCGCCGGTCCGCAGGCCGAAAAAGGCAAGCAGACCCTCCAGGTGATGGGCGACTGCTCTGACAAGGGTGGCTTGTGGTTCCGTGTCCGCGGCTTCACGCCGGGCGGCGACTACGGCATCTCAGCTACCTACCCGAAGGATAGCGCACAGAAGGGAGGGCCGTATGACTTCGTAATGGGGGCTACCGTCAAGGATGATGGTTCAACGCCGACCGCCCGCTGGAACTGCGCCCAAACTGATACCGGTTCGCCTGACCCGGCGGGTATCTACGAAGTGACGTTCATCGACGTCGAGTCCAGAGCCGACCTGACCACGCAGTTTGTGGTCGATAGCCGCACGACCAAGTAACGATCGTATGACCAGCCGGCAGGTTTGGATAACGGGTGGGGAGGCTCATGATATGATGCGATGCTCTGCATTGCGACCATGAGACCTCCCCACCTGACTGAACCTTGTTATGCTTATGATAAGATATGTTCAATGGCACGCTTACCAAATCCAGGCGCTGATAATGGCAGTTGGGGCAATATCCTCAATGATTACCTGCTACAAAGTTTGAAACCCGACGGGACACTAAAAGATAATAGCGTGCCGGTGAGCGCATTAGCTGCAGGTGCTGTGACTAAAAGTACCGTTGGGCTGGGGAATGTTAGTAACACGTCTGACGATGATAAACCGCTTAGTACGGCTTCGGTGGCCGCTTTATCGGGAAAGATAAATACCTCAATCGCTACGGCAAAGGGCGATATTCTTACTGCAACGGCAGCTAGCACGGTTGTCGGGCTTGATGTTGGCAGTGACGGACAAGTCCTGACTGCGGATTCGACGCAAGCTCCGGGCCTCAAATGGGCGACTCCGGGATATGCGCCTCTTGCTGTAACTTCAACTGGCAGACGGCGCGACCCGCTGCCCGCCATATACAATCCAGCTTTCACTGCCCCAGCTGCTCCACCGACTATCGGCGCGTTGGCTGCAGCTACCGCTATCGTAAGCGGCACTACGACTGTCGCGCTTTTAAACTACGGTACTGCAACCGCTACATATAATCCTGCTGCACCGTTTGAGTATCTCGGTGTAGAGCCAGCTTCCGGTACAAGGAATGGTAATAGCTTCCCCGAGTATAATTACATACGATTTACAGTTCCGGCGTTCTACAGTGTAAGCTCTGCGCCCTATACCGTACGTTTTATGTTTGATGGCACTAATCTTGAGATTCTATACCGAAACTACAACGGCCAGGGATATCAATTATTTGTAGATGGACAACCGGTAACGTCTCCGACTATTACTACGGGCACGCCAGCCCAAGCATTTTTACCAGTAACTTTTGCCACAAGGGCTGCACGGCTCATCGAATTTCGGACGATTGGCCCTTTCTTGGGTGTTCGAGTGGCTACTACGGATACTATTTGGCGTCCGTTGCAGGCTGGCGGCCCATTATCGGTTGTCATTGGTGATTCATTTAGCACTGGTACTGGTGCAACTACGGCCGGGGTGAGCGGCTGGGTGAATATCTTTGGAGCACTAATGGGCTGGCCGCGTATGATCCCAGCGGCAGTAGGGGGAACCGGCTATTTGAATCCTGGAAGTGGAGCCACTACGTTCCAGCAGCGAATTGCGACTGACGTCATACCATTTAATCCATCGCTCATTATTGTAATGGGCGGACATAATGATACGGTTGCGACTAATGCTGCCTATACTGTCTCAGCCCTAGGTACAGCAACAGGCGTGCTGTTCAATTCGTTGCGATCAGCTCTGCCAAACACCAAGCTAGTTTGCGTTGGACCTCTTGGCGCGACCGCAGCTCAGACAACCTATGCGGCCATGCAAACTGCAATGTTTTCTGCAGTTAGCGGTGTTGCCGATCTGACTATAGATACCTGTTCGCCTTTTTGGTTCACAGGTACTGGTCGAGCTGGAAGTACGACCGGCAACGGTAATGGTGACTACTACGTAGCTACTGATGCTGTTCATCCATCACAAGCTGGCCACGATTACATAGCCCGGCGTATGATGGCTGCAGTTGCGCCATTATTAGTACCTTGATGACGAGCTAGTATGCTGCATCTTGCTATCAGTCGATGCGGCGAAAACGCGAGGTTGATAGTTTATCGAGCGGATCCCAGATATGGCGGGCCTTTTTGTGGGTCAGAGTGCTTAGCTTTAGGAGGTTTATCATTAGCATGCTCAAACCGGTACATAATAGGGCTTTGACCAATTGCATGACAAAGTTTTCCTTAACGTCGAGTAAGATAACAAATCCAGTAGTGATGCTGAACAGCACCAGCATAATCATCCACTCGTTATTAAAGACTTTGTTGCCAAGCTGTTGGGCGAGGGTGGAGCGGTTTTGTTGGTTGAGTACTAAGCCATTAAGGATCTTTTCGACTTGTTCTGGGTCTTTGCCTCGGTAGTCGAGGCAATAGCCGATTAATTTCTCGTACTCATCTTCTCCGGCGGCAGTTTTGCGTTGCTTAAAGCTGGCACGCATGTAGGATTCGACTAAATCCTGGATGTGGTTACGGCTCTTACGAGGGAGTTTCTTGGTCTTGAGCAATATATCAAACAAAGCGTTGGCTTCGGCGCGTACGATCCGGGCTAATTCGTCGGTGCGTGCTTTTTGGGCGCTTAATACTGGGGCGATGTAGAAGCCGTATAAGAATGAGTTAACCGAGAATAGCGTTAATGCGGCCGGAGTAAAGGTCACGCCTTTTAGTAAAAGGGCTAGATCTAGGAATAAAAAGAAAAACCCTAGGAAAAACCAGCTCAAACGTGTCTGGAGTAAGATAATCATTATGCTTAACTATACCATATGCAGTATTTTGTAGGATGTATAGCAAAACCGTGTATACTAATTGCTTGAGAATAGTTACACCTTATGCAAGATAATTTTACTAAAGATTTTTTCGCTGGAAACCGCGAACGGCTACGCCAGTTGTTTACTGGTACGGCGCCAATCGTATTGACCGCCAACGGTCTGTTGCAACGCAATGGCGATAGTCCATTCCGCTTCCGTCAAGATTCGAACTTCTGGTATTTGACTGGTATTGACCAGCCTGATGTCGTACTGGTGATGGACAAAGGCAAAGAGTATCTGATAGTGCCAGAGCGTGATATGGTCCGTGAGGCTTTTGATGGCAAAATCGACGCCGAGGCCCTCACCAGGCGTTCCGGTGTGGCTGAAGTCTATGTCGACAAAGCCGGTTGGAAGAAGCTTGGACGCCGGCTAAAAAGCTGCAAGCATGTTGCCGTCCTAGCCCCGGCTACCGTCTATGATGAGTGGCATGGCATCTATAATAATCCGGCACGGACGGCGTTGGATATCAGGATTAAATCCTATAATACAGAAGTTGAGCTGCTTGACCTGCGCGACCATCTGATGCAGATGCGGGTCATCAAACAGCCACAGGAGATGGTTGCCATCCAGCGGGCTATCGACGTGACTATCGAAGGCCTAGAGTATGTCAGCAAACGTAACCGGCTGGCTAGTTACCAGTATGAGTATGAAATCGAAGCTGATTTGGCCCGTCACTTCCGCCGGGCCGACTGTGGCCATGCTTTTGATTCTATCGTTGCCGGCGGCTTACGTGCCTGCCAGATGCATAATGTTGAGAATAGCGGCCAGCTGTCGGCCGATGAGCTCTTATTATTTGATGTTGGCGCAGAATATAGCCTCTACGCCGCAGATATTTCACGGACTATTTCACACGGTGAGCCTACGCGCCGGCAGATAGCCGTCCATAAGGCGGTCTGTGACGTCCAGGACTACGCCTACACCTTGCTCAAGCCGGGTATCGTCCACATGGAATATGAGAAGCAGGTGGAAATGTACATGGGCGAAAAGTTGCGCGAGCTTGGAGTGATTAAGACGATTACCCATGATGCTGTGCGTAAGTACTTCCCGCATCTAATGTCGCATTACCTCGGACTTGATACCCATGATGTCGGCGACTACCGTAAAGCGATGCGCAGTGGCATGGTGATGGTTGCTGAAGCTGGTATTTATTTGCCAGAAGAAGGTATTGGCGTCCGGATCGAAGATTGTTTGACTATTACCGACACTGGTCACCGGGTTTTGAGCAATGCCTTGTCTAGGGAACTAATCGTATAGTAATTTGCTATACTTAAATATAAGGTAATATATAGGCATAATTATGAAACTTCCATTTGCACGGTTTCTTTTGCGTTGGTTTGTGTGCAGCCTCGGGTTGTGGATTGCTGCTGGCTTGCTCTCGGACACTATCAGTTATCAGAATGAATTAAAGGTAGTGGTAACTGCTGGTTTGGTGTTGGCAGTTATCAATATTATCATCCGGCCGATTGTCGTTTTGCTGAGTTTACCGGCAATTTTGTTGTCACTCGGCTTATTCATGGTGGTTATCAATGGCTTCATGGTATTTTTAGTTAGCAAGTTGTATGAGCCACTGCAGGTAACTAATTTTTGGGCCGCAATGCTA
>Ga0114940_10000135_pt1 | contig 45771 bp, 35 predicted proteins | sample ColdCreekSource_FD_87195 | JGI IMG/M metagenome (GOLD analysis project Ga0114940, IMG submission 87195) | Groundwater microbial communities from Cold Creek, Nevada to study Microbial Dark Matter (Phase II) - Cold Creek Source | ecosystem: Environmental > Aquatic > Deep subsurface > Groundwater ...
AATTACAGGGCGTTCCACCAAAGCCGTGATGCCACTAACGGAGACAATTACCAATAAAATATAGAGTAAATATAGATGAAGCGATCGCAATTGAAAATTGATCCAGTAAGGACGACGATGTTTTGGGCTTGAATTACTAACAGTAGGGGAATAAGACTCCACAGCAAAACAAATATCCTCCGCGCCGATAGCTTGGGCATACTTACGGACTAAAGCTTGAATATAAAAAGCTTCGGGGAGTTCCGTACTATCTCCTGCTTCGATCGCCTTTAAGAGCCGTTGGGAAATCAGTGTCTTCTGGGAAATAGTCTCCAGAGAAATATTGCGTGCTACTCGAATTTGTTGGAGGTTAGTCCCAATATCTGTTAGCTGTTGTTGTTGTTCGGTAGTTAAATTAGGTTTAATCATATAAGGCGCTCCCAGGCTTTGGAGTTATTTTGAGCAATTTAGGTTGACAAGAAGCTTTTAAAAAATTAATTTCAGTTTTTTTTAAATGTCGATATTTACCTTGAGGAAGTTTTAAACTATTGGAAATATTTAATGTAATTGAACCAATTGCTACACGATGTAACTTAGTTACCTCATAACCTAGCTGCTGCGCCACTCGACGTATTTGTCGATTTCTGCCCTCTGTTAAGATGATTTCTAGAGTTGTCTCCGTTCGATCTGACTTAACTAGGTTGATGATGGCAGGAAGAGTCTTTCGGCTATCTAGCATTACTCCCTCCCGCCAGCAAGTCAAATCTTGGCTAGTGAGAGGACGATTTAAACCTACTAAATAGGTTTTGGGTAGATGATAGCGAGGATGAGTCAAACCCAATGTTAGTTCGCCATCGTTAGTTAAAATCAACGCCCCACTAGAAGCAAAATCTAAGCGTCCAACGGGATGAATCCCCGTACTCTGACTCAGATCTTGGGGTAATAGATCTATTACCGTCGGACGTTTTTGCGGATCATCACAAGTAGAAACTACTCCGACTGGCTTATGCAGCAACAGATATAATAGTTGAGGGCGGTGAGCTTGCTGAACTTCTTTGCCGTCCACTTGTAGCATATCTTGTGTTAGATCGACGCGATCGCCTAATTTTGCTATTTGACCATTGATCTTAACCCTACCCAATATGATCATTTTTTCTGCTTTACGCCGTGAGGCAATTCCCCACTGGGATAGAACCTTTTGCACTCTTTCAGCCATGAAGAACTTCTACCTGCATTGATTTAGTTTAATTTTACAAATCAAGGTAGTAATCAAAACAGCTTAAGGAACTAATTATATATTTCCCTAAAAAATCTCAAACCGATCAGCAAATATAGCTAAAAAACCACCTGCTGCCATTACAGTAATTGACCATCTAGCCAGGAAAAATACCTTTCAAGCCCCTTAGGGTATTTAATAGTAAAGATAGACAGCTAAACCATTAGCCAGATTACATCGATCTTGATAGATATTCATGTTTGATTTTCAACCTCTGTGGGAATTTTCCCGCCAGCATTGTGTCGCGATTTGCTCGTTTCTCGTGCCAGCTAATTTACTCACTACCGTTACTACTCTAGTGTTAGTGGCTACAGGTCAATCCTTGGCTAAAATGCGTTGGTCGAGAGGAATTGCTTCGGTATTGGCGATCGTCTTATTTCTCCATGTCTCTACCTGGTTTATGATCGGCATCATTACCCCTGTTACTTTCGTTTTGTTTGGCTTGGGTTCTACCTGTTTAATTGCCAATCTCCTAGGAGTGGCTTATCGACAAGAAGTGCAGCTACTCTCGGCGAAATTTCTCTCTTCCCTGAATTAGCAATCGTCAAAATTCTAGTAAATATACTGTTGTTCTTAAGCTTAATTGAGGAGATGATTGACCATAGAGTTAAAACAAGTAAACGCAAAAAGTATTTGACTAAAACCTTTCCTGATGATCGCTAGTTACAATATCACTTCACAACTAGCTAATCACTTATAGCCTTGCTCCCGAACCCAGTTTTGCAACTGGGTTTTTTCCTGTATTTAATTTAATGATTACTTACCCAGTCCTACTGTATGCCAATGGATGTTCCCCCTGGAAGCTCCGAACCAACAATCGTACGGATTTTGATCGGCGAGTCTTGAGGATGGGGTTCCCAGCCGACTTCATATCCTGCTTCCCAAGCCAGTTTTCTAGCAGTGCGGAAGGTCTCGAAACTATCGGGTCTGACAATAAAGATCAGATAATCTTGCTTGGGATTAAATTTTGATAAGACCTGCTTATAGGCAGAATCTGCTGCGGTAAATTTAGTACTAGTCTCGCCAATATTTGCGGAGAGGGGTTCAAAAAGCAAAGATACCCCCTGGTCTACTGTTTTTACCCGATAATTTTCGGTATCAACTCGAAAATTACTTTGACGACCAAGAATACTCAATAAGCAAGACTGATAGTTGCTTTGGCTAGCAGAGTCGATACTAGAAGGTTTATTGCAGTTGGGTAGGCTACCTGATAGCTCTAGTTCCTTTTCTCTCACCTTGCCTAAATTAAGGTGACTTACTTTCTTATTCTGGATCTCAAACCACAGTCCTTCTTTGTCCGTGGGAGAAGAAAGAGGGGTCTGGATAGTGACGCGGGTTTTTGGGTTGCCACCCCCCGTCGCAGCCAAGCTAGCAAAGATACTGACAAATATTAACACCCCAACAACATTAGTCAAAACATCGAGAAAAGAGTCTAAATTTTGACCAGTATTGGGCATTCTGCGTCTGGCTCGGCTTCTCATGGGTTATATATGTAATAATTTTTTTTAACTTTCGATCTTGAGTTCTAAGCCGTACTCTAAGGGTTCATAACCAATATCGATACCTTGCCCCACTACTAATTGGCGAGCTTTATCAAACATTTCTAGGCCATCGGGACGCAGAATCAAAATTAGATATTGCTTCTGTTTATTGGCTTTTAGATTGGCAATAGTCTTTCTTAAAGCCGATTTTTCATCATATAGATCTGTCCTGGGGGCAAACTTTTTACCAGGGTATAAAATGAAACCATCTTTACGAGCCTCGATATAGACAGGGGCTTTTTTTTGATTCGACCCTTTGCCATCTTTATCGGTTTTAGCCTGCACATCGGTTTTGGCAACCACCACTGCTTCTTGGGGTTTGAGGGCTTGGGTGGTCAGAACAACAATCAGCAAAACTAGTGTACCAATAGTACAGGCGAGGACGGAGAGAAAAGGAAACAGTTCGACCTCTGTTTTCTGTTTGTTAGATATAAAACGTCTGGACATGGTTAAGTTAAGTAACTGATGTTAAGACCTCATTGATCTGTGAAGATTGGGAAAGGGGAAAGGGGAAAAGCTTAAAACAAGATCATTATTCTATTCCTACTGTCTAGAGTTTTTGTCATGTTCATCATGCTCGACTAAAGTAATCCGACGGGGTTTATTAAGTTGTTGCAGCAGGGGTTGCAGTTGGGAAAGGTTGTCTTTGACTGCTGATAAGACATTTTCTAGTTGAGCGGTTTTTTCTAGGGAAGCAAAACTCCGTTCTAAACCCTGTTGGATATTCTGGAAATCCAGCATTTTTTGGGTGGTGGCTTCTAAAGAGCCAACCCTTGATTCTAAGATCTGGGCGGCTTTTTCTAACTGCTGACTAATGCCTTGGGTTTGCACATTGAGATCTTCGGCGGCTGCCAGGTTTTTACTTCTGATTTCTTCCACTATTGATCTGATTTGCTGCACTAATTCTTGATTGGTTTTTTGCTGTTGAGCAAAGAAAGTGAGAAACTCTTGGCGATCGCGATTTGCCTGTTCTCTGATATCTCCTACCTGAGTAACCACCTGAGAACTAATGCCATATACTTTACTAACTTCACTTAAGAACCCTTTGGAAAGCTTGTCCGTCGCTTTTTCGGCGTAGCTGTGGGCGGGGTCAATGAGGTCTTCTGGACTGGGGAAATGCTCTTTAATCGCGACCGCAACTGCTTGATTAATCCCTACGGAATCTAGCTGGTCATTTTTCTTGGTTAGTCTGGGTAATAGTTTATCGTTGATAAAAACATCGATACCTAAAAGCAAACGAGACTCATAGCGTTCTACTAGTACCAGAGGAATCATCACTAAAACACTGAGAAACAAAGCCAACAGAGTAGTGTCAAAAGCCACCCCTAGACTATTGGTAACAGTACCGATCCCTTTTTTGATTAGTTCGACATCTCCTGAATTTTCGATAAACCCTGAAAACCCAGTAACCGCACCACTAATACCCAGCACTGTACCGATAAATCCCAACAGGGGAATTGCCCACACCAAGATCCGAGGAAAGGAAAAGGACGATTCTGAATTGGTGGCATAAAAGGAAGAATCGTCTAGGGCAAATTCGGTAGCAGAAGCGCGATCGCCATTTTTGATATAGGCTTTCAGTACTCGTCCACAACGCAGGGCGATTAAACTCCCATCTTTCATTAAACGTTGTTGAAAATATTCAACTTCATGGGCATCAGGTTTATCTAAGGGAATATGGTCGGCTATCCAGATCTTACTCAGAGCCAAATGTTCTTTCTGTAGCAGCAAAAACTTCAAAACAGCGATCGCCACCACCATAGCAGCAGCACCCACCGAAAGATACTGAATAAAACCCCGATCAAAGAATAAAGTACCAACATAGGATGCCCTCAAAGGTGGAACCAAGCCGACTATGAGGTAAACGAGCAGAAAAACCCCAGCCGATACTAGCAACATTGTGAGGGTACTAATTTCTAATTCCTGACGCTGAAACTGAGAAATGCGATTTTGGGGTTTTTGGAGTTTTTTCGGTTTAAGATTAAGCTTGCTCATATTGATTGTTAATGGTGGTTAATTGCTGCTCTTTACCCAGAAGCTAATGTTTTTTGTCTGTAATAGCTTATAGTGTAGTCTCTAGTCAACAAACTCCCCTACTGGGACGACATTTATTAGTTAATTTTGTTAGTTAATTCTGTAGTCGCCAGACCTTGGCTGTATGATCACTACTAACACTGACTATTGTAGAGCCGTCGAGATTTAAATCTACGTCAGACACCATCTCTTCATGGCCTTCTAATACCGCCAGCGGTTCATAGGTTGCTAAACTCCAGATACGGATCAAAGCATCATCGCTACCACTGATCACTTTTTGACCATCGGCACTAATGGCTACGGTATTGACCCATCCAGATTCGGCTGCAAAGGTATGCTTCAATTCAAAGGTTTGCCACTGCCAAACTTTGACGGTTTCGTCATCGCTACCACTAACAATAGTTTGCCCATCGGGGGAAATTGCCACACTATTGACAACATCTTCATGTCCTTCTAGGGTGCGTTCTAGGGTGCCACTGCTCAGATCCCAGACTCGCACAGTTTCGTCGCTACTACCGCTAACAATGGTTTGTCCATCGGGGGAAATTGCCACGCTATTGACCCAATCTTCATGTCCCGTCAGGGTAAGTTCAGATTTGCCTGTAGCAAGATTCCAAATTCTAATGGTTTCATCATCGCTGGCACTAATCGCTGTTCTACCATCCGCAGTAATGACCACGCTGTTAACCACATCTTCGTGTCCCGTTAGAGTTTGGATTGACTCTCCTGTCTGGAGATTCCACACCTTGAGGGTTGTATCATCGCTAGCACTGACTAAGGTTGTACCATCATTGCTGATGGCAATACTGTTAACTAAACTCTTGTGTCCCACCAAAGTTTTCTCTAATTGACCAGTTTGGGCATTCCAAACATTGATGGTGTTATCCCAGCTAGCGGTAACTACCTTTGTTTGATCGGCACTCAAAACTACAGCGCTCACCTGATCCTGATGAGCCTCGACATTGATTCCCAACAAATATTGAGTGGGAAACTGATCTGGTGGCGTGTTGTAAGCCAAATCCCCCTCATCAGTTTCCGCAGGTTCTGCTTCTACTTCTGCTTCTACTTCTACTTCTGCTTCTACTTCCGCTTCCGCTTTGCTTGCTGCCTCGGCTTCGGCGATCGCTTCTGCTGCCAATCGTTTTTCTTCGGCGACCGCAGCTTTTTGCCTAACGGCTTCTGCTGCCAGACGTTTTTCTTCGGCGATCCGCTCTTGTTCGGCGGCTGCGACTTCCGTCTTTTGATTAAGTTCAGCGATCGCTGCTAAATAGATATTGATGGGGATGCCTCTACTGATATCTCTGCCCGTAGTAGGGTCAATTTCCGACTCCCCATTGATTCCCACCAACAAGCCATTCTCATCCACCACCGCGCCTCCACTGCTGCCAGGTAGGGTCTGATTTGAATACACCAAGGCATAACCTTGGGCTTCTTCTGGGTTAATCATGATGTCTTGTCTAATACTGCGGACTTGGCCTGATACTAGATCTAAATCGTTTTGAATCGCGGGAAAACCTGCCACAAAAATTGTCTGCAACGGAACCACCTCATCTGAATTTCCCAACTCAGCAATGGCATATTCCTCTGGACTCTCAAAAGTAAGAACCATCAGATCTAAACCAGGTAGCTCTTGCTTGGTCTTGACTGGGTGTTTAATACCATCAGGGGTTTGTACTCGATAGACACCTTCTTCCCCCGCAACATGGTAATTAGTAACTAATGAGTAGATGTTGTTTTGACGCTCAATAATTACTCCAGAACCATTGTTTCCTGTTTGTGCCTGAATTACTTTAACGGTGATGCCCCTAGCAATATCGCTAATTTCTCTGGCATCTAGGGCGAATACCTTGGCTGGTGAACTCAAAGCAATACCGACACCAACTACCACAGCTAAAACTTGTTGCTGAAAATTCATCTAAGGATAATTCTTGATAATAATTTTATTCAGGAGGACAAACACTAAAAAACGACCATGAATCTTTTGTTCATGAATCGCATCTTTGAGTAGTATTTAACTTTGATTAATTTCTCGATATATTCCAAAGCTGGTGGGTGAAACCAAATATAAAGCCAAAAACAAAATAGGCTTTGAGGGCAATTGATTAGCTATCTCTACTCCCTACTTCCCTAAATTCCCCAATTCCCTACCAAATCATCTTCTAGTTAGGTTGTTCCACTCACTAAATTGGGCTGGAGAGGACTGTAAGATCAGGCTAGGCTTAAATAAACCTCCATGAGTTCTAATACTTTAAAGACGTAAGTATGAAACTAACTAGCCCTCAAAACATTCCTCTCCACTGTCTTTTCGTAAATGTCTTTTTGCAAACTTAACAAGACTTCCCAATGGAGTAATCCGTAACTTTGAATTTGAATTTGGTCGTAAGGTGTTCAAGTAATTCTAAATAATTATGGTGTTAACTTTAGTTCGCACAACAGCCTTCTTGATGATATTTAGATTTTGGCAATTAGCCATACCTGGCAAAGATTACGATTTTTCTGGTTGCTATCTACTAGGAAATCGACGGCTGATAGCTAGATAAATTCGTCTAATTTTATTACCTTGATCTGATGATGCGCTATTGTGTAGATTCATAACGGGAGGCACTTGTTAGAATCTCCGTTGGTGAGAAGCTTGGTGTACTTCTTTGTACCTGACTTAAAAATAGCACTCTTCAACTGGGTAAAACTAGCTATATTTACCAATGTTTACAGTGTTTAATAAGCCGAAATATTGTCTTAACTTTAATCAATTCTTTTTGCTCTAAAAACAACTCTATGTCCTCTACTGTTGTAACTAATATTGTTTCAAATCAGACTAAACCCCTCTTGATTTTGCTAGATGGTCATTCGTTAGCATTTCGAGCGTACTATGCTTTTAATAATCCGAGAACCGAGCCACTAGTTAATTCGCAAGGTGTTCCTACCAGTATTTGTTTTGGTTTTCTCAACTCTTTATTGCAAGTATTAGAAATAGAATCCCCCCAATCGATGGCGATCGCCTTTGATTTAAGAGAGCTAACTTTTCGTCACCAAGCTGACGACAACTATAAAAGCGATCGCCTGGAAACCCCAGATAATTTTATTCCTGATTTCCAAAATCTCCAAAAGCTACTCCAGGGATTTAAGCTGTCGATTTTTACCCAAGGGGGATATGAGGCTGATGATATCTTGGGGACGATTGCCACCAGGGGGAGTGAGGCAGGGTATCGGGTGAAGATTGTCACAGGCGATCGCGATTTATTCCAGATGGTAGATGATAGTAAAGAAATTAGTGTTCTCTACTTGCACAATCAAACCTTTCGTAAAACCGCCCGCAGTTACACCGAATTCAACCGTGCTGAGGTAATCGAGAAGATGGGGGTGACTCCAGAACAAATCGTTGACTACAAGGCACTGTGTGGGGATAAATCCGACTGTATTCCAGGAGTCAAAGGGATCGGGGAGAAAACCGCAGTGAAGCTGCTCAAAGAGTTCAACACCCTAGCGGGAGTGTATGACAATTTAGACAACATCAAAGGAGCAAACCAGAAAAAACTACTTGAGGGGAAAGAAAACGCCCTCCATTCTCAATTTTTAGCCCAGATTGAAATCAATGTACCGATTGAAGTTAATTTAGCAGACTGCGATTTAGTTGGCTTTGAACCAGAGCAAGTATTGCCCCTACTAGAAGAATTAGAACTTAAAAAAGCGATTAAAAATCTGAATCAACTACAAAAAAAACTTGGGGGAGTAGGTCAAATTCCAGAGATTCAGGAGATCGCCTCTGATGCTAAAAATAAGAGTCAAGCCAATAGTAATGGGCAATTATCTTTGTTTGATAATCCTGGCGCTGATAATCTTGAAGCTCAAGCACAGAAAGAATCCGCAAAACCCCTCTTTCAGCCTGAGTTAAATACCCAAATTATTGATACCCCAGAGAAACTCCAACAGTTAATTAAAACCCTAAAACTCCACACCGATCCCCAAAAGCCCGTGGCTTGGGATACCGAGACAACATCGCTGGAAACCCATCTCGCCCAATTAGTAGGTATTGGCTGTTGCTGGGGCGATCGCGATCGCGATATTGCTTATCTTCCCCTGGCTCATGTAACAGGGACGCAGCTAGAGTCAAAGACTGTTTTACAAGCCCTCAAGCCGATCTTAGAAAGCGATCGCTATCCCAAGGCATTCCAAAATACCAAGTTTGATCGTTTGGTACTTCATCATCAGGGAATCAATTTGGCAGGGGTAGTATTTGATACGATGCTGGCAAGCTATGTCTTAGATCCAGAAAAAACCCATAACTTAGGAGATTTATCCGCGCGTTACGGATTAGCAATTACAGCCAAAAGCTACAAAGATTTAGGTATCCCCAAAGGGAAAACCATTGCTGATTTAGACATTCCTGTGGTGGCGGATTATTGCGGATTAGACGCTTATGCAACTTACTATTTAGTCGGCAAACTCAAGGCTGAGTTAAAGGAATTCCCCGCCCTAGAAAAGCTGTTAATAGATGTAGAACAACCCCTAGAAACCGTCTTGGCAACGATGGAAAATACGGGAATTAAATTAGATACCAACTATTTGCAGCAGTTTTCCCAACAACTCAATCAAGACTTGCAAAAGTTAGAACAGGACACCTACGAAGCAGCAGGATCAGAATTTAACTTAAATTCCCCTAAACAACTCAGTGTAATTTTGTTTGAGAAACTGGCACTTGATGTCAAAAAATCCCGCCAAACCAAAACAGGCTACTCCACCAATCAGCAGGTACTAGAAAAATTGCGGGGAGATCATCCTGTAATTGACCATATGCTGGAATATCGCACCCTCGCCAAGCTGAAATCCACCTACGTGGATGCCCTGCCTACAATGGTCAGAAAGTCTACAGGGAGGCTTCATACCGACTTTAATCAATCAGTAGTTGCCACAGGTAGATTATCCTCTTCCAACCCCAACTTACAAAACATTCCGATCCGCACCGAGTTTTCCCGCCAAATTCGTCAGGCATTTATTCCTCAAGAGGGTTGGTTGCTGGTGGCTGCGGACTATTCCCAAATAGAACTGAGAATCCTCGCTCACCTTAGTCAAGAACCTGTCTTAGTGGATGCCTATCGGCAGGGTAAAGATGTCCATCGGGTGACGGCAAGATTGCTATTTGAAAAAGCCGAAATTACCGCCGACGAAAGACGTTTGGGTAAGATTATTAACTTTGGTGTAATTTACGGCATGGGAGCGCAAAGATTTGCGCGGGAATCTGGCTTAAAAGCCATTGTTGGCAAGCAGTTTATTGAAAAATATCGCCAGCAATATTCCCAGGTATTTAATTACCTAGACAATGTGAAAAAACAAGCGATCGCTCAAGGTTATGTCGAGACAATTTTAGGCAGAAGACGCTACGTTAATTTGGTTAGTGATAGTCTCAAATCCCTGAGAGGCAGTGATCCAGAAAAGATTGATTTAGCTGGTTTGGATTACAGCTATCTTGACGCAGAAACCCTCAGATCGGCGGCTAATTCACCGATTCAAGGTTCGAGCGCCGACATCATTAAAATTGCGATGATTAAGCTTCAGGAAGTCTTACCAAACTATCAGGCAAGATTATTACTGCAAGTCCATGATGAATTGGTACTAGAAGTTCCCCCCGAAGAATGGAATGAATTACAGCCAATTATCAAATCCACTATGGAAGAAGCGGTAGAGTTAACCATTCCTTTAGTGGTGGATCTTAATGCAGGTAAAAACTGGATGGAAGCTAAATAATATACGCTAAATCTGTCTAGGAGAATTTGGGGATCGAGCGATCGCATTTCTGAATTGATATAAGTTATATTTATCTATCACCTAACTGTTCGCTAACTTCAGCGATCGCCCGACACTGTTTACTATTAATAATTCCGCCAGGAATGCGGATGCGAGAAATAATACCATCCCTAGCAAACGTAGCATGAAATAAACCAGGACAAGTAATCGGTTCGGATTGTTTCAAAAATAGATGCTACTCCTTTCCCGTGCGACGCAGGAAATAGATGATATAAATTTCCGAAGACCTATCTAAAACTGGTGTTCTGACTTTTCAGTTAATAGTAATTACTGAAATCACAGTTGCGGCACAGCGTCGGATTTTCACCAGACTTTCCCAATCTCAGACTCTAGGTAACATACCACATTATGTTCTATTTGTTTCTCTTTACTGGAGGAACTTCACAACAAGCTGAAAAAAGAAAATTAGAATTTAGATTACCTAAATAAATAAAGTATTGAATTTTAAATCTACTTCAAAAGGATAACTTTACCAAATCAATTGTAAATTGAAAACAAACCCAGATAAAACCTCTTCACCCGAAAGATTAATCGGATTATCCAAAACCTCTTTCTCTCTTCCTTGACGATAAATTTCTACTTGCTTTTCTTGGGGATTAATCAACCATCCTAGAAAAGTTCCATTATCTATATATTCTTGCATCTTATCTTGAAGTATTTTTAAAGCATCGGTTGACGAGCGCAATTCAATGACAAAATCTGGACACAGAGGTAAAAATTTATCTTGCTGTTTTGGTGTCAAAACATTCCATTTCTCTATTGGAATCCATGCTGCATCAGGAGAACGATTTGCACCATTGGGAAGTTTGAAACCAGTAGAAGAATCAAAAACTATACCTAAATTCGTTCGTCGATTCCAAAGTGCTAATTCAAAATTGATGTCTGAATTACGTTTTCCTGTCGATCCTCCTGTAGGTGGCATTACGATCAATTCTCCTGTTGCAGTGAGTTCAAACCTTAAATCTCGATTTGCCTGACAAAGTTGATAGAATTGTTCGTCACTAAATTTTGCGATCGTAGGAATATTGAGAACTATTGCGGTCATATCTTCGGTGAAGATAATTGGAATTTAGAATTTAATTTTAGCGCAATCGTCTCCTACAATGAAAACCAACGATCAATACTCAACAATCGAAAAATTTCAGCAAAAGTGGCTTTCTGTAGTCGGTATTGGCGAAGATGGAATCGCTGGATTAAATCCTGTCGCGCGATCGCTTCTGGATCGTGCTGAAGTTATAGTAGGAGGTGATCGCCATTTAGCCATGCTTTTTGAAAGCGATCGACGGGAAAAGCTAACTTGGACGAATCCCATTGAAGCTTCAATTGCAGAAATCATTCAGCGACGAGGACAGTCTATCTGTGTTTTAGCCAGTGGCGATCCGATGTGTTTTGGAATTGGTGTCACTCTAAGCCGACGCATTCCGATCTCGGAAATGATTATAATTCCCTCACCTTCGGCTTTTAGCCTTGCTTGCGCTAGATTAGGTTGGTTCCTTACAGATGTAGAAATGCTGAGTTTGTGCGGACGCGATCCAGCTTTACTTAACCCCTTTCTCTATCCCCATGCTCGTTTACTAATTTTGAGTGGGGGGAAACAAACCCCAGCAGAAGTAGCACAAATATTAGTAGCTAGAGGATATAGCCAGAGTGAAATAACAGTTTTAGAACATTTGGGGGGTGAAAAAGAACGAATTGTTAAAAGCATTGCTGCTACTTGGAATGTGGCTGAAATAGCAGATTTAAACGCGATCGCTGTTACCTGTATTGCTGACTCCGATACAATCTCTTTATCTCGCTTCCCAGGATTGAGCGATCGCGCCTATCATCATGATGGACAACTGACTAAAAAAGAAGTACGGGCAGTCACTCTAGCAGCTTTAGCACCCTTACCAGGACAATTATTATGGGACGTGGGGGCGGGTTGTGGTTCAATTGGTATTGAATGGATGCGTAGTCATACCAGATGTCGAGCGATCGCGATCGAGCAGAATCCTCAGAGACTTCAATATATTGCTGATAATGCTAGTGCTTTGGGCGTTCCTAATCTTAAAATAGTTGCAGGAGAAGCACCTACATCTTTAAAAAATTTACCTCAACCCGACACCATCTTTATTGGTGGTGGCTTGACTACACCTAATTTATTAGAAACCTGTTGGGATGCTTTACCTGTTAAAGGTCGTTTAATGGCGAATACAGTCACAGTAGAAAGCGAACAAAAGCTATTACAATGGCAAGGAAAATTAGGTGGAGAATTGACTCGTATTGCCATTTCTAGGGCTGAACCTGTGGGGAAGTTTTTAGGCTGGAAAGCAATGGCACCAGTAACACAATGGGCAGTAGTAAAGTAACCGCTAGTGTTCTAGTGCCAAAAATCAACAATGTTTATCAAAAGCTTTAGGCTTCAAGCTCTAAGCTTCAAGCTCTAAGCTCTAAGCTCTAAGCCTTTACAGCCGTTTTCAGTTGAATAAACTCCGTTGTCAATTAGTTAGTTCGTCCTTTAGGACTACCTAATACCTACTACTTTTTTCAAAGATCACCTGGTTCTTATTTAGAATGACTATAAATGTGAGGTTTTTCTGCGATCACTTTGAAAGGACATAGACACAAACCTATCGGCTTTTAGGCGTTCGATTAACTCCCTAACTCCTTATTTAACCTCAGTTCGGGTTAAGACAGTTAAAGGTTGGGGTTAGCTGCAAGCTCTAAGCTATAAGCCATAAGCTTTTTAGTTGTTCTTTTTGCCTCACCATTTTGTAAAAAGCACGAAAATGATGCTTTTCCTATCAAAGATAGAGTAAGCGTTTTAGCTTATCCCGAACTCAGGTTATTTAGCCAAAATTTCTGCCGATAACTTTTTAAAGGCTAATCTTTCGTCCTCTACATCCACAAAGATGGTGTCCCCTGGTTGATATTCGCCTCTGAGGATGGATTTGGCGATCGCCGTTTCTAAATATCTAGAAATCGCCCGCTTCAGGGGTCTTGCGCCGTATACAGGGTCGTAACCCAACTCCGCTAGATAATCTAAAGCATCTTCAGAGATTTTCAACGCTAGTTTTTGGTCATCTAGACGTTGTTCTAATCCCTTAACTTGAATCTGCACAATATGTCGTAGTTGCTCTTTAATTAGGGCATGGAAGATAATAATCTCATCGATGCGATTGAGAAATTCGGGACGGAAACTCTCCTGCATTGCTGCCATGACTCGCGATCGCATTTCCTCGTACTGGGTATCATCTCCCACCACATCAAGGATGTATTGAGAACCAATATTACTGGTCATGATGATAATGGTATTGGTGAAGTCTACGGTTCGACCCTGGGAATCCGTAAGTCTACCATCATCTAAGACTTGCAACATGAGGTTAAACACATCAGGATGGGCTTTTTCTATCTCGTCAAACAGAATTACGGAATAGGGACGACGGCGAATGGCTTCCGTCAACTGTCCCCCTTCGTCATAACCCACATATCCTGGAGGCGCACCCACTAGACGGGATACGGAATGTTTCTCCATATATTCCGACATATCGATCCGAATTAGAGCCTGTTCGGTATCAAATAAAGCTTGCGCCAAGGCTTTGGCTAGTTCAGTTTTACCAACTCCTGTGGGCCCGAGAAAAATAAAGCTAGCAGTGGGACGGTTGGGGTCAGCAAGTCCAGCCCGCGATCGCTGAATGGAATCTGCTACGGCAGTTACAGCTTCTTCTTGACCGATAACTCGTTCGTGGAGTTCGGCTTCGAGGTTGAGGAGCTTTGATTTTTCCGATTCAATGAGCTTTTTCAGGGGAATTCCTGTCCATTTAGCGATAATTTCCGCAATATCTGACTCTAGCACTTCTTCCCGTAGGAGAGATTTCCCTGTAGTTTGTCTTTCCGCTAGTTTTTGCTCAATTTCTACTACCTGCTGCTGAAGCTTAGTTAATTTGCCATAGCGGAGTTCCGCAGCACGATTGAGGTCGTAATCTCGTTCCGCCTGTTCGATTTCTAGGTTAACGGTGTTGACTTCTTCCTTCAAACTGCGAAGTTGGTCAATTACGGTTTTTTCCGATTGCCATTGAGCATTAATTTCCGATTGCTCTTCTTTTAAGTCCGCCAGTTCTTTTTCCAGCTTTTGCAATCTTTCACGGGAAATAGAATCGTCTTCTTTGGCAATGGATAGTCTTTCCATTTCTAGTTGAAGAATTTTGCGATCGACTTCATCCAACTCTTCAGGTTTAGAAGTAATTTCCATTTTCAGTTTAGCGGCAGCCTCGTCTACTAGGTCGATCGCCTTATCGGGTAGAAAGCGATCGCTGATATAGCGATTAGATAAGGTGGCAGCAGCCACTAGGGCAGTGTCGGTAATGGATACCCCATGATGTCCTTCATAACGTTCTTTGAGTCCCCGCAGGATGGAGATGGTATCCACAACGTTAGGTTCTCCCACCAAGACAGATTGGAAACGTCTTTCTAAAGCTGCATCCTTCTCAATATACTTACGGTATTCATCCAGAGTAGTCGCCCCAATACACCGCAGTTCGCCTCTAGCCAACATTGGCTTGAGGAGGTTGCCCGCATCCATTGAACCCTGGGCTGCCCCCGCACCAACCACAGTATGGATTTCATCCACAAACAGAATAATATTCCCTGCCGACTCAGTAACTTCCTTGAGGACAGCCTTGAGGCGTTCTTCAAATTCCCCCCGCAATTTTGCCCCAGCAATCAAAGCCCCCATATCTAAGGCTACCACTAGGCGATCGCGCAAAGATTCTGGCACATCACGGTTAACAATCCGCTGGGCTAACCCTTCGACGATGGCAGTTTTCCCCACCCCAGGTTCACCAATTAACACAGGGTTATTTTTCGTCCGACGGGACAAGATCTGAATCGTCCGACGGATTTCTTCATCTCGACCAATTACGGGGTCTAATTTACCTGCTCGCGCCAGTTGAGTTAACTCACGCCCATACTTTTCTAAGGCTTGATACTTCCCTTCAGGATTTTGGTCGGTTACCGTTTGCTTGCCACGCACTTGTTTAATAATGTCCTTTAATTTGTTTTCAGTTAAGCCCACTTCCTGTAGTAACTTGCGCCCAAAGCGATCGTCTTGAGTAAAGCCTAAAACCAGATGCTCAATGGAAATATAATCGTCCCCAAACTCGGTGCGATACTTCTCAGCACTATCCAACAGCGAATCTAAACTGCGTCCTAGAAAGACACTGCTATTAGAGTTACTCACCTTGGGTTGTTGAGCAATAAACTGATCTACTTTATGGCGCAGAGATTGAACACTCACATCAGCCTTGTTAAAAATACTGCTGGCTAGTCCTTCTTCAGTAATTAACGACTTAAACAAATGTTCAGTTTCTACCTGCTGATGCTGATGCTGTTTGGCGATATCTTGAACATTGGCGATCGCCTGCCAGGCTTTTTCGGTAAACTTTTGGGGGTTGTTAGGTTGCATCTGTCACTACTCGCTTAACTAGGGAATGAAAATCTGAATTTAGTATTAGTAATCTAGGAATCTAACTAAATTAAATAATTAAAAATATATAATCTTCATTTAAAATTCCGAACTCCGAGATAATGTAATTGTAGCGACAAGCTAAATACCCAGCTAGACAGGATACCCCAACCGTTCAATTGTGGTTATCCCGATGGTCAATAAACATTTACCAGAATCGAAGCAAAATCTTGACCATTGCTAAAATGAAAATATAGAGAAATTAACTGATCCTTAAGATGACTGCTGCTACCAATCTACTAACTCTCAAAGCATATTTAGCTTGGGAAAACACTGCCGAAAAACATTATGAGTTGATGTCAGGAAATTTAAGCGAGATGCCCCCTGAAAGTCCGCAGAATGCCGAAATTGCCATTAAGCTGCTGCTAATCTTTGCTCAGTTTATTTCTCCCCGTCTTCTCCGCTGTAAAGATACTGAGATTGTAGTCAGTGGCAGTAGAGCAACTGTTCGTTTACCAGATTTAATGGTGCTTACAGAAAATCTAGCGAACGATCTCTACAGCAATCAACGAAGTACAATCAATATCGATATGCTTCCCCCCGCTTTAGTTGTAGAAGTAGTATCTCCTGGAAAAATCAATCGAGACAGAGATTATCGTTACAAAAGATCGGAGTACGCAGCAAGAGGAATAGCTGAGTACTGGATTGTTGATCCTCAAGAAAACAAACTAACAGTGCTGTTATTAGATCATGGACTTTATCAAGAAAATGTTTATCAAAATGATGACTTAATTAAGTCTCAACTGTTTCCTCAACTGCAACTCACTGTCAGCAAAGTTTTCAGTTATGCAGATTAAGCTAATTAGGCGATCGCTTACCACTTTTCAAATACTAATAGCTCAAGCTGACAGTTAGATCCAGTCAAACAACCGTCACCTGTTTTTATTCTGTTGCCACAAACTTACCTAAGATGCTTGATAGGTAATATGTATCAAGTTATCAAGGGAAAATTAAGCTGATGGCTCACAAAACGGTAAATCAAGATCATAGTTCCGCCTGGATAGCTCAAACTTGGCTGTCCTTTATCATATCTATCTCTGCTACCTCTCTCGGCATCTTATATTTGCCAGCTAATCTTTGGGTCAAGGGTTTTATGGGCATGGGACTGGCGTTTACCGTCGGTTCCACCGTAAGCCTGACCAAAACTCAAAGGGATCTTCACGAGTCACAAAAACTAACCTTTAAAATCGAAGAAGCCAGAGTAGAGCGCATCTTAACGGAACATGATGGCTTAAAGTAACCGTATTGAAAGTGGCGATCGCTTATTTGCTACTTCTGGTAGGATTTAGCATATCTCCTAATCCTTCCCCGACTAAAGACAAACCCGTAACTAAGGTGGTCATGGCTAAACCAGGAAAAGTCGCAGACCACCAAATCCCTGTGGGTAAAGCATCTAATGCCAGACGTAGATCGTGACCCCATTCTGGGACTTCAGGGGGGAGTCCTAAACCGAGAAAGCCCAAACCACCCAAGATCAGAATGGCATCAGCAGCATTGAGGGTAAACAAGACAGGAACACTTTGAATCACATTGAAAAACAGATAGCGAGTTAAAATTCGACTGGTAGGTGCGCCCATCGCCTGGGCTGCTTCAATAAACAGTTCCGTCTTAACACTGGTGGTATGGTTGCGTACAATACGATAATACTGAGGAATATAGGCAATACTAAGAGCGATCGCTGCATTAAAGATACCTTGTCCCACCACAAAAGCCAGGGTGACAGACAGTAACAGTCCAGGCAGAGTATAGATTGTATCCATAAAAAAGATCAAAATCCGATCAATCTTGCCTCCTAAATAGCCACTAACCAACCCCAAGGGAACTCCCAGTATTAGGCTCATCGTAGTTGCCAGCACCACTACTTTTAATGCGGCTTGAGTGCCAAATAAGGTACGGGAAAAAACATCATAGCCCTGACGAGTTGTGCCAAACCAATAGCTAGCCCCTGGTGCTTCATGGATCGGATTAGCCAGGGCTTCCGTGGGATCTTGTAACCAGCCCATAGTTTGTAATGTGGGAGCGAAAAAAGCGATCGCCACAAAACTCAGAGTGATCACTAGTCCAATCAAAGTCAGGCTTTGTGATAGGGTCAGGCGAAATTGACGGGGTAATCTAATACTGATGGTCATAGTTCGGAATTAGGAGTTCGGAATTAGGAGTTCGGAATTATTAATTCAACCTGCACGGCATTATAGCCAAATAACGAGAAGCAGTCCCTTTTCCCTTCATTAAATCGCAGACATTCTTAGTTAATCTTAAAAGTCTTGGCATGATGAGCAGAAAAACTGCTTTAATTTAGAGTAGCCTTTGGTTGTTAGGCATTTATCTGCCCTAAGAGCTAGAAACTGTCATTAAAAATTAAATTTAAGGAAGAGAACATATGCCTCTAACTCTTTCAGGAGAACAACAGCAGCTTTTTGACCGCAGCTTGCAAACAATTCAGCAAGTTGAGGGTTTATTTGTGGAGGCAAAGGTACTTTTTCCTAATTTCAACCCTGATACCGAAGTACTGAAGCAGCAGCTAGCTAATCCCTTTTCGATTTTTATCTGTGGTGAGTTTAATGCAGGTAAGTCTAGTTTGCTCAATCAGTTAAATAACCAGGAAATCGCCACCGTAGGGTTTTTGCCCACTACCCAAGAAATTCATGCCTATAATCCTGAAGGCTTCGGTGGTCTAGTGTTTATTGATAGCCCTGGAACCAATTCAATTATTGAGCAACATCAAGAGTTAACGGAGAATTATCTCCAGCAAGCGGATATTATTTTGTTTGTGACTTCTGTTGAACGCCCTTTGAGTAAATCTGAGCAAGATTTCTTGACTTTGGTGGATCAAACTTGGGCGCGGAAAATTATTGTGGTGATCAATAAAGCCGACTTGGTGATGGATACTGAGGCGCAACAGATTCGCGAATATGTGAGTGAAGGTTTAAAAGAAATTCTGGCGGAAATGCCCCCTGTGTTTACTATCTCGGCAAAAACAGGAGTTGGTATGGATGAGCTTAAAAGCTTCTTGTTAGCATTTTTAGCGGAAGGAGAAAAAGTCAAGCTTAAGTTACGAGGGCCGCAGAACTCATTATTAGTTTATTTAGAACAACTAGAGCAGCAAAATGAATCAATCAAAGCCAAGCTACAGTCTGACAAGGTTATTTTTGACCGTACTTCCCGTAGAATTGAGGAAAGACTAGAAGAATACAATCTTTTATTTGGTATCTTCCGCGATAATATTGAGGATTTGTTTACTAATTTAATCGAAGAAACTCACGAGCTAACTGATAGTAATACGGGATTTTTGACGGTTATGAAACGCAAAATAACCAAAGAAGAAGACTTCTTGGAAGAACGATTAGCTAAGACCATCAAAGATATCCAGTTGGATAAAAACCTTCAAGAAATATTTCAAGAAGCGATCGCCACTTTCCAGAAATACCGTGAACGCATTATCAGGGAAGCGAAAGAGGATTTATCGACGGCGATTACCGTGACGGAAGACGATTTGGCACTGCCACCAATTAACACCCAAGGCTTAAACAGTAACGAGTTTGCCACCAAAATTAAAACGGCAACGGAAGAAGGTTTAGATAGTTTTTGGCGACTGGCAATTACCGCTGCTGCCACTGGTATGGGGGGGCAACTAGTATTTAACACCTTTTCTGCCGACGCTACCGCTTTAGTACTTGGGGGTTTATTCGGTTTCATGAGCTTTGATGCCCTACCCAGAAGACGCAGAAAACTCAAAACAGAGTTGGAGCAAAGTTATCGCAGTCTCCAAGAAAACTATACCAAGAGTCTCAAGGATGCCCTAGCAGCAGAACTAAACAAGTGTCTCCAACAGTTTGCCAATGTAATTCGACCACAACAGGAGGAACTAGCCAGTAAAATAGCTACTGCTGAGTCTATTACCCAAGAAGCGACAACTATTAAGGCGGAAATTCAACAGATTACTACCGAAGTGGAACAGTTGGCTCATAATTCATAGCTTTAAGCTATCGGCTATCAGCTTTTATAGTCATTCCAATTAATTTCCTGATGGTGGTTTTGTATTGATGAGCGGTTTAAACATTACCCACTACCTACTACCCACTACCTACTACCCACTACTTTTTTCAAAGATCACCTGGTTCTTATTTGGAATGAATATAAAATTTTCGCTTCCAAAAGGATCTATGCTCCTTGAATTGTCTGAGATCGAGCTAGGGTATTAGCCCCCGCCTGCATCAGGGTAATTTGAGGTTTCGTCCAATCAATGGGATGTTGACAATGATGAGCGACTAATAAACCCCACAAGCCAGAAGTAGGAAGAATTGGCACAACTAAATTAGCTTTCACCCTCATTTTTCGCAAAAAGTCGCGATGACACTCGGCAATAGGTGCGGTTTCTAAATCGGCGATCGCTTTGACCCGACCATTTTGATATAAAGCTGCGTATTCACCGTTAAAACAATCATCAGGGCCAGTTGAACCCAAGATGGAATAACTGCTGGAACTTAGGGACTCAAAGGTGACTCGCCCCGACCACTGACGATAAAAATAATATAAAACTACGCGATCTACTCCCAGTTGCTCCCTGATATTATCTGTCACACTTTGAACCAAGAGATCCTCCGCCAAACTATTAGTCAAACGTTCTAACAATTTTTCTAAACCAGGATCTGACATAGTTTTGACGTACAGCATTGATGGATCGCAAGTTGAATTATAGATAATTGCTCAGTACAATTACTTGCGAACAAGGTAGTTATCGTAATATAAGGGACGTATTATTCTTCAGGCTCGATAGTTTTACTAGGAGAAGCATCATACAGAGCATTCAAGCGGGATCGCGCATCATCTACCGAGACAGAACGCATCAACAAGAGTGGTTCTTCAATCATTTTACCCTGGTCATCGAGCAATTCAGGATGAACTCTCTGGATTGAGGTAGACCCTCGATTAGAAGTATTGTATTGAGGGGGATAAAACTTTTGACTTTCGGCGCTTAAAGTAACTAAACTCCGAATCAAATTACTGACTGCTAAAAGAGCAATGACTGTGAAAGCTAAAATGTAAATTAAATGCAACATATAGTTTGTTTTTCCTCATAAATTTACAACAATAATCGGTAATGAGCTAGAAGTTTTTTACTGTTGTTTAAGGTTGTTTGGGATTTGACAATAGGATTTGAACGGTGGGTGAATTAATGAGGTAGTTGCTTGCTTTCTCGTAATCTTCGGGCAACATCCCAACATTCAGCCACTAGCTGATGCCAAGGAAGCAGCATTTTCGAGTCTATTCCCGCTAATCCTTCCGTTGCTCGAAATAGCATTTGCGCCGTCTGAACTTCTTGCTGACTATGAACAATTCTAGCCAGCAGTTTGCCTTGTTCTTGAGTTGAGAAGAAGGACATTTGTTCTGACTCTAGCAAAGCACGCGATCGCCCGAACCAGTATTGAAAATCCTCTAATAGTGGCTCTAAAACCGTTTTTAGTAGCTCTTTTTCGGTGGGTTGTTCGGTAGTCATTAAAAGCAAATAATCTTATTTTAAAACTGGTTTAATATCCCAGTATTTATCTTAGCGTTTTTTACAAAATTTAATATAAATATTTTTTTGTTGATTCGACGAGGATCTTAATATCCCTAGGGCAATCCCGATCTAGAATAAAACGATAATACTTGATTACTTGCGTCTTAAAAAATAGCCGATGCCCGAAGCAGAACCAGTACAACAACCCATCAAATTACTCCGCACTAGTGAATCGGAATCGTTACAGAAAATTCGCCATACTACATCTCACATCATGGCAATGGCGGTACAGACGTTGTTCCCCAAGGCACAGGTGACTATTGGCCCCTGGACAGAAACTGGCTTTTATTATGATTTTGATAGTCCCGATCCTTTTACTGAGAAGGATTTGAAGCAGATTCGCAAGGAGATGATCAAGATTATCAACCGCAAGCTGCCAGTAACGCGGGAAGAGGTGAGTCGAGAAGAAGCAAGAACTCGAATTACTGCCCAAAATGAACCCTATAAGTTAGAGATTCTCGACAGTATTCAAGAACCTATTACCATCTACCATCTAGGAGATCGTTGGTGGGATTTGTGTGCGGGACCTCATGTTGCCAGTACCGAGGAAATAGACCCCAAAGCGATCGCTCTTGAAAGTGTAGCGGGGGCATACTGGCGAGGGGATGAAACTAAAGCGCAACTCCAGCGGATCTATGGTACTGCTTGGGAAACTCCCGAACAACTAGCAGAGTATCATCGTCGTAAGGAAGAGGCGTTAAAGCGCGACCACCGTAAGTTGGGGAAAGAACTAGGACTATTTATCTTTGCCGATGCGGTGGGTTCTGGGTTGCCCCTCTGGACTCCTAAAGGAACTATTTTGCGATCGCAGTTGGAAGATTATCTCAAACAAGAACAGACTAAGCGGGGTTATCTGCCTGTGGTTACCCCTCATTTAGCAAAGGTAGACTTGTTTAAAATTTCGGGACATTGGCAAAACTACAAAGAAGACATGTTTCCGATGATGGCGGAGAGTGAGGCAGCAGCAGCAGCGGAACAGGGTTTTGTCCTCAAGCCGATGAACTGTCCATTCCATATCCAGATTTATCAAAGTGAACTGCGGTCTTATCGAGAGTTGCCCATCAGGTTAGCTGAGTTCGGCACAGTATATCGCTATGAGCAGTCTGGAGAACTTGGTGGCTTGACTAGAGTAAGGGGGTTTACGGTGGATGATTCTCACCTGTTTGTTACTCCTGAACAGTTAGATGATGAGTTTTTGAAGGTGGTGGAGCTAATTTTAACTGTCTTCAAGAGTTTGCAACTGAAGAATTTCAAAGCTCGTCTTAGCTTCCGCGATCCAGAATCGGACAAATATATTGGCTCCGATGAAGCTTGGGAAAAAGCCCAGAACGCCATCCGTCGGGCGGTGGAAAAAATGGAGATGAATCACTTTGAAGCTTTGGGAGAAGCAGCGTTTTATGGGCCGAAATTAGACTTTATTTTTGAGGATGCTTTAGGTCGAGAATGGCAGTTAGGTACAGTGCAAGTGGATTACAACTTGCCAGAACGGTTTGAATTAGAGTACGTCGCGGAAGATGGTTCTCGTCAGCGTCCGATCATGATTCATCGTGCGCCCTTTGGCTCATTAGAAAGGCTAATTGGCATCTTAATTGAAGAATACGCAGGAGACTTCCCCCTCTGGTTAGCCCCTGTTCAGGTGCGTTTATTACCCGTTAGACCCGATCATTATGAATACGTCAAAGAAGTGGCAGCTAAAATGCGGGCAGCAGGCATTCGTGCTGAAGCCGATACCAATGGCGATCGCTTAGGCAAAATGGTGCGAAATGCCGAAAAGCAAAAAATCCCTGTGATGTCTGTCGTGGGAGATCAGGAAGTAACGGACAATACCTTGAGTATCCGTACCCGCGCTTCTGGGGAGTTGGGAGCAATGGCGATCGAGGAAGTCATTCAGAAACTCACCACTGCGATCGCAGAACACGGTAACTTCTAAATCTGGTGCTTAGAGAAGTTTTAAATTCTCGGTATTTAGTTTACATTAATTATATGAACCATACTGAGATATTTGACTACTATCTAGCTACTCTTTAAAGCAATACCACGATCTGATTTATCGATGAAACATCATACCAATGGATTGCTGATAGGCATCATGTCGTTACTGCGTTATTGTGCAAGTAAGTCAGGCACAATCGTAGTCTATAGTTTGCTAGGGCTTAGTTTTTATCCGCTGGGAGTCAGGGCTGAAGAAAATATTCTAGTAATCCATGCCTATAGTTCTGAGCTTGCTTCCACCAAACAAAATCAGTTAGGGATTGAACAGGGATTTGCGGAGATTAAATCCCAAAGTAATATTTATCATGAGTTTCTTGAAGAAAAACATGATTTTTCAACTCGAAATGAACAGCAATTCAGTGAATATCTGAATAGCAAATATCGGCGGGTAGGCATCGATTTGGTGATGGTGGTAGAGGAACCCAGTTTAGAGTTTATGCTGCGCCAGCATCGCCAGTTGTTTCCAAAACTCCCCGTCGTATTTTTGGGCATCGAAGAATTAAGTCAGCAAATGCTGGATACTCCCTGGCTGACGGGAGTTGTGGAAGACCGCGAACTTGTCGAAACTGTGGTGGAAGCTACTAGAGAAACTTGGTCAAACACCGCTGTAATTATCAATGATACTACTGAAAGAGGTAAGGCTAATTTAGATGAGATTGCTGCGATCAAAAATACTTCTAATCAATCTTTAAAAATTGAAGTGGTTAATGACCTAGCCCCCGAAGACATTAAAGCTGAATTAGGTGTTTATCCTCCTAGTGTGCCGATAATTATGCTGGGTCAGCTATATGAAAGTCGTGAGGAACAAAGCCTTATTGACCCTAGCTTAGATGCTCAAATATTAAGTAAACTAATCCCCAATCCCATCTATACCGATAATGAAGTGCGCCTGGGAAATGGTGTGGTGGGGGGCAAGGTGTTTGATGTAGACTATCATCTGCGCCAAGGGGTTGAGCTAGCCCATAAAATTCTGAAAGGAGCAAAACCTGATGAAGTTGGACCTTTTTTCACAGGAAAGAATCGCTGGATTTTTGATTATCGACGATTGTTAAAACACAATATTAAACTTGAATTGTTACCCAATGACAGTGAGTTACTTTATGTTGAACCTCCTATCTATGTTAAATATCGATCGCTGATTTTTCTGGTAGGTTTTATTTTATGCTCTAGCTTCTTGGCGATCATTCTACTACTGAGAAGAGGCCGCCAACGGGAATTAGCCAACCAAACTCTTCAGGAAAACGAACAGCGATATAAAGACCTGGCAGAAGCAGGGGCTAACGTTTTTTGGGAACTAGACAAGCATTTAAAATATTCTTATATCTCTGGTAGTACAGAAGATTTATGTGGCCTAGAACCTTCTGCCATGAAGGGTCATTATCCCCCCCAGTTCCATCAAAATAATTCTCTCTTAGATGTAGATTGGGAATTGTTTAAGCGCATCACTAAAACTAGGCAGCCTTTAAAGAATTTTACCTTTAGCCTCCAAGACCGTGATCAGGGTGTCCGCATCTTTAAAATTAATGGCAATCCCTTATTTGATGAGCAGCATAACTTTCTGGGTTATCGGGGTGTCAAACAAGAAATTACCGCCGAACAAAATCTTTACCAAAAAATTGCTTATCAAGCGGCTTACGATGACCTGACAGGATTAATCAATCGTCGTGAATTCAATCAAAAATTAGACTATTCTGTCCAAAAAGCTCAAAAATATGGCACTGAATCAGTGTTGTGTTATTTAGATCTAGATCGCTTCAAAATCGTCAATGATACCGCAGGTCATTTAGTCGGCGATCGCCTACTAGGGGAATTAGCTCAACTTTTAAAAGGGATGATCCGCAAAGAAGATACCTTGGGTCGTTTGGGGGGAGATGAGTTCGGTCTACTACTGGAAGGATGCTCCATCAAGGAAGCAGAGTTAGTCTGTGAACAACTGATTAGAGCGATTAATAACTATCGTCTGCAATGGAAAACCATTGAGTTCGACGTAGGAGTGAGTGTGGGAATGGTGGGGATTGGCAAAAATGCGGTTGATGCTGCGGAACTATTGAGCAGAGCGGATTTAGCCTGTTATCAAGCCAAAAATCTTGGTCGAGGACGAGTTTATATTGTCGAGAACAATGACCAAGAACTAGATCTCCAACAGACTCAAATGAGTCATGTGGCAAATGTTTCTCAGGCGATTAAGGAAAACCGTTTTTACTTGGTGAAACAACTAATTAAGCCGATGAGGGGGCAAGATGAGCAGCGTAATCACTATGAATTATTGCTTCGCCTCCAAGATCGGGAAGGAAATTTAATTGCTCCAGAAGAATTTATTCCCGTAGCCGAACGCTATGGTGTCATTACCATTGTTGATCGTTGGGTACTAGAAGCCAGTCTTAAATCTTACCCGCAATATTTTGCTGCCCAAGGAGATCTAGTTTCCATCAACTTATCTGGAGCTAGTATTAATGATGAGCGATTCACTAACTTTGCTATTGACCTCATTAAAAAATCAGCAGTCCCTGGAGATTGTCTCTGTTTTGAAATTACCGAAACCGCAGCGATCGCTCAAATAAGTCATGCTCAAAAATTTATGATCGCCATGAAAGAACTGGGGGTGAAATTTGCTCTAGATGATTTTGGCAGTGGATTATCTTCTTTTTCCTATCTCAAAAATTTGCCCATCGACTATCTCAAGATTGACGGTAGTTTGGTGAAGGCTATTCCCAATGAAGAATATGACCGTGCGATCGTTACTTCGATTAACGAAGTAGCTCACCTGATGGGTATTAAAACCATTGCCGAATTTGTCGAAACCGATCAGATCCTTGAACATATCTCTAAAATCAGCATCGACTATGCTCAGGGATATATTACGGGAAAACCAATTGCGATCGCCTCATGAGTAGTAAGTAGTAAGTAGTAAGTAGTAAGTAGTAAGTAGTAAGTAGTAAGTAGTAAGTAGTAAGTAGTAAGTAGTAAGTAGTAAGTAGTAAGTAGTAAGTAGTAAGTAATGTTCAACCCGCTCATCAATACAAAACTACCCTAAGGAAATTAATCCGAACTCCGAACTCCGAACTCCAGATCATTTACTCTGGAAGATATTTTGCACCATTGGCTGATCTATGACCGCAGCTGCGAGGTCTAATTCTGCTATCTCTCCACCATCTAGCAACCAGTTTTGAGCAGCAATGTTTTCCCCTGCTTGTTGAATGTTTTTAGCTCCAGGAATCGGGATTGCGCCTTTGGCAATACACCAGTTGAGGGCTACTTGTGCCATAGTTTTCTGGCGAGATTGGGCGATCGCTCCGAGACAATCTAACAATGGTTTGGCGGCGGGAACTAATTTTTTAAATAGCAGACTGCGTAAGCCTTTAGGATAGGTGCTGGGATCGGTATATTTGCCCGTGAGAATGCCTAAACCCAGAGGACTATAGGCAATGAGTTTAATCCCCAATTCATCACAGGTTTCTTTGAGGTTTAATTCCGTGACGGGATAGGTAGAGAGGAGAGAATACTGTACTTGTAGGGTGACAATTGGTATATGGCGATCGCTCAATTTCTGCTGTACTTGCCTCAGTCTCTTTGTACCATAGTTCGATAAACCCACTCCTTTAATCAATCCCTGTTCATACAAATCTGCTAACCCATCGATCAGCTGCCATTCTTGCCAGGGAAAGTAATTTGCTGTTGACCAGTGCATCTGCGCCAGATCTACCCTCCCCATGCGCTCTATAGAAGCGAGTCCAGCTTTAATCAAGGATTTGGGGGTCAATCGCCAAGGGTAAGCCGCCAGTTTCGTCGCCAGACAGATTTGCTCTTTATTTACCCCCTGATATTCCCTCTCAAACTTGCCCAACAATTTTTCACTCTGACCATTGAGTTTCCCAGTACCGTAGGAGTCTCCAGTATCAAAGAGAGTGACACCATTACGAACGCAGAGATCAAACACCTCTTGTAGTTGAGCATCCATACTCTGGTCATAACCCCACAGTAGACGATTGCCCCACGCCCAAGTCCCACAGCCCATCTGAGGCAAAATTAGTTCTTTAGTACTTGACATGATAACTTCTTAATAACTTCTTAGTTTAATTTTTTAATTTGATCTGATCTTCAAAACTAAATCGGCTAGAATTAGCGGAATAAGCGTAAGTTAGCAGAAAAAACCTGTATATTAGCAAAAATTTATGCAGCCTAGCGTCTTTAACTAAATACAACATGAATTCTCAGATCCCCCTCGGTTCAGTCATTCAAGGTTCTTTAACCAAAGGTTTAGAAGTAAGATTACACCCAGATGTCTCGGTGGAAGATATGCGGGTGGGTAAATTTTTGGTGATACAGGGGACTAGATCTCGTTTCTTCTGCTTGCTAACGGATGTGTCCTTGGGTTGCTCAAGCGATCGCATTATTGCTAATCCTCCCCCGATTGATGATACTTTTTTACGGGATGTTCTAGCAGGCAGTGGTACTTACGGTACGGTAGCTCTTTCTCCTATGTTAATGTTCACTCCCACCGCCACTAATAGTGATTTTCCTAGCTTACCGATAGATCCAGGTATTAATACCAGCTTGGGTTCAATGCAGCCGAACAGCAGTGCTGATATGGAATTGCTCCCTGTAAAAACAATTCCTGCTCACTTTAGTCAAGTTTATGAAGCCACAGAACATGACTTTCGGAGTGTCTTTGGTTGGGAAGATGATCCGTTTCGCCGCAATTTTTCTGTTGGTCAACCTCTAGATATGGATGTTCCAGTCTGTATTGATTTAGATCGCTTTGTAGAGAGAAGCAACGGCATTTTTGGTAAATCTGGCACAGGTAAATCATTCCTCACCCGCCTATTACTATCAGGGGTAATTCGCAAGGAAGCAGCGGTCAATTTGATGTTTGATATGCATTCCGAATATGGCTGGGAAGCGATGAAAGAAGGGAAGCAGGTAAGCACTGTTAAGGGCTTACGTCAGCTATTCCCAGGCAAAGTAGTCATGTATACCCTCGATCCCGAATCTACTAAACGGCGAGGGGTTAGGGATGCTCAAGAGCTTTATCTGAGCTACGATCAGATTGAAATTGAAGACTTGAAACTAGTTTCTTTCGAGTTGGGTTTATCGGAAGCAGCAATGGACAACGCCAACATTCTCTACAACGAGTATGGCAAGTCTTGGATCATGCGCTTAGTCAACATGACTAACGAAGATATCAAAATGTTTTGCGAATCCAAGCAGGGACACCAGGGTTCCATTTCCTCCTTGCAGCGTAAACTGATGCGCTTTGATACCCTAAAATATATTCGCTCTTCCTGTCCCCATAATTATATCGATCAGCTAATCCAAGATTTGGCTGCGGGGAAAAACGTAATCATCGAATTTGGCTCCCAGTCCAATATGCTGTCTTATATGCTAGCGACTAATATGATTACCCGTCGGATTCATGCCAGCTATGTCAAAAAAGCCGATTATTTCTTGCAAACCAAAAATCCCCTCGACAAACCCCGCCAACTGGTAATTACCATCGAAGAAGCCCACCGTTTCCTCGATTCTAGCGTTGTCCATCAAACCATTTTTGGGACAATCGCCAGGGAAATGCGAAAATATTTTGTCACCCTGCTAGTAGTAGATCAACGCCCGTCGGGAATCGATAACGAAGTCATGTCCCAAATCGGAACTCGCGTTACTTGTCTACTCAACGACGAAAAAGATATTGAGGCGATCTTTACAGGAGTATCAGGGGGAGCTAACTTAAAATCTGTCTTAGCTAAACTAGATTCCAAACAACAGGCTTTAATTCTAGGTCATGCCGTACCAATGCCTGTGGTAGTAAGGACTCGCCCCTACGACGCTCAGTTCTATCGGGATATCGGCTGTACCGATTGGGAAGAAATGCCCAATGAGGAGGTATATGCCGCCGCCGAAATCGCCAAGGCAGATTTAGGATTCTGATTTTAATGGGAGCTTATTGATAATAGACAATCTTTTTCCCTTTACGAGATAACTGGCGATAAAAGTTATCTTTAAATAACATTTGCTTGTGAAATTTTATGAGTAACTCTTTAGTTTCTTCATAGGATAAATCTTTAACTTTAGTCGTAAACACCTGGTGCATAAATTCTTGCTCCAGAGATAGTTGGTTAGACTCAAGATTCATAGCGCAAGCTCCTTTAGTGTGAAGTAAAGTTTAGCCAAAGAAAGGTTTTTGGCTGAGGAGTAGTTTAGTTGGGCTAGTTAGGCGTGGGAAAATCTAACTTCTTGGGAATCATAACAGATTAATAGCTTCAGACAACATTTATTTGAGATCGCTATGTTGAATGGTTGACTACCAAAGTATGTGATTGCAAGAATTCACCATATTTAGAGAATGGAATTCAGAAAATTTGATGGGTATTCGGTGCTGCAACCAGGATACTATACTAAGTTCAGGCAAATATTTTAATCAATTTATGAAAACGTCAGATAAAATCAACGATAAGTCAGTTGTTAAAGATTATTTTAATCAAACAGGATTCGATCGCTGGCGCCGAATTTACGGTGAAACCGATGATGTCAACAAGGTACAGAAAAAGATCCGCGAAGGACATCAACAAACTATCGATACTGTGGTGGGTTGGTTAAAAGACGATGGTAATTTAACCGATCTAACCGTCTGTGATGCTGGTTGTGGTGTTGGTAGCCTGAGTATCCCCCTGGCAGAGGCAGGTGCGACGGTTTCGGCTAGTGATATTTCCGCCAAAATGGTGGGGGAAGCCCAAGAAAAAGCGGAAGCTGCCTTGAAAGATACTGGCAAGGTGTCTTTTAGCGTTAAGGATTTGGAAGCGCTAACAGGTAACTACGATACAGTGGTTTGTTTGGATGTGCTGATTCATTACCCCACAGAAGATGCAGCCAAGATGATTGCTCACTTAGCATCTCTAGCCGAATCCCGCGTAATCTTGAGTTTTGCCCCCAAAACTTGCCTGTTGTTTGTCCTCAAAAAGATCGGCGAATTTTTTCCCGGTCCTTCTAAAACTACTAGAGCTTATCAACATAAGGAGAAAGATATTATTGCTGTGCTTGAAGAAAATGGCTTTGAGATTAAACGTAAGGGGATGACTAGTGTGAGCTTTTATTATTCCCGAATATTGGAAGCAGTTAGGACGGTGAACAGTCCTAAAGGATAAGCTTCGCAAATGAGCAATGAGCAAGGACAGGATATTGACATCAATGTTTTACCTATTTTTTCTCTATCCTTGCATCTTTAGGACTACCAGCAGATTTAGCAACCGCATTATTCAAGCTAAGTCCATCAAATCTTTATAGTTATTAGATATAACTTAGGTATAAAATAAATATAAATTCACTGATTCACCCCAAGACTGAATTGAGCAGTTTATAATGCGGAAGACTCTTCTGTATTTATAGAAGGTGAGATGTGAGGTTTAGATTTAAGAAAAATAAAATAAAACTACTTTATACAGAGGAAAAAAATGCTCATAAATATCCTGGGGTTGTAGATGACTTTTTTGAAGTCATGGCAATTATTGAAGCAGCCGAAAGCGAACAAGATTTATACGCCAATAAAGGTCTGAGATTTGAAAAACTCTCAGGTCAACGAGGTAAGAAAAATCAAAGGTCTTTACGTCTAAATAAGCAATGGCGTTTGATTGTGATAATCGAAAAAGATGAAGACGATAAATACGTTCTAATCGTAGATATTGAGGACTATCACTAAGAAAAGGGAGAGTGAGGGAAGAGTGAGGGAAGAGTGAGGGAAGAATGAGTAACACTTTAACATCAGCTAGGGCAATATCACCAGGGCGTATTTTACAACGAGAATTAGATGCTCGTGGTTGGACTCAAAAAGATTTAGCAGAAATTACCAGTCGTCCATCCCAAGCGATTAACGAAATAATCAAAGGAACAAAACAAATTACCCCAGAAACAGCTAGAGAATTATCAGCAGCATTGGGGACTTCCGCTAAATTTTGGATTAATTTAGAAGCTAATTATCGTTTAAATCTGGCAAAAAAAAAGCAGAAAGAGGAGGAAATTGAGCGTCGGAGTCGTTTATATACTCTTGCGCCAATTTCTGAGTTGATTAAGCGTCAATGGATCGAATCTACAGAATCAGTTGATGAGCTAGAAGAATCTGTATGTAAATTCTTAGGTATTAATTCACCTCAAGAAACTCCTCAAGTTTCCGCTAACTTTCGCCACAGTCAAATTTTAGAACCAGAAGACAGTGCCAAAATTGCTTGGTGTAAAAGAGTCGAGCAAGTGGTAAGTCAACAAACACTAGGGGAGTTTAAGCTGGATAAGCTGACTAAAGCGATTCCTAAGATTCTTAGCTATGCAGAAAAAGAAGAGGATGTAGCTCTTGTCCCTCAAATGCTAAACGATTTGGGCGTTTATTTTACGATCATTCCCCATCTAAACAAAACATATCTAGACGGTGCTGCTTTTTATTTGGGGGATCATCCAGTAATTGCTCTTACTCTTAGACATAATCGCATCGATTGTTTTTGGTTTAGCCTACTACACGAACTTGGTCATATAGTTGCTGGACATCGAGGTGTATATCTGAACAACTTAGACGAACTAGAACAAAATTCAGAAGAAGAGGAAGCAAATGAACTTGCTCGTAATTGGTTGATAGAAGAAAAAGCATTAAAACTTTTTATTAACCAAACAAAACTAAATTTTTCCAAGAAAGCGATAATTAATTTTGCCCAATCGCAAGACAGACACCCAGGTATTATTCTCGGTCGTCTTCAGCATGAGGGTTTAGTACCATATCAAAACCTACGAGTCCTACTGGTTAAAGTTAAACAATATTTTGATTCGGAATCTATGTCTTTACTGATTAAATCTAAGAATGCTTAAGAAAATATCGTATTTTTTAGAGCGGGTAATTATAATTGTCACTAAAATAAACCTGAGAAAAATGATTATTTTGATGATAAGTATAAGAGAGAAAAAGCTGAAGAAACTTCAAGCTAAAATTGCTGTTGGTACAGAACAAATCGCCAATGGAAAGTTAACTGATGGGGAACAAGTTTTTGCTCGTTTACAAGAGAAGATTAATCGGAGAAAAGAAAGTTAAATGCTTTTCTCAAATCATGATTTAAATGACTAATTCAAATAAATTTATTGCCACAGAATTATTTAATAGCAAGGGAGAAGCAGGAGAAAAAATAGTTTGGGATGGGATTAAAAAAGGTTTTGAATCTAGAGAATGTATTGCTTATTGGCGTTATCCCATTTTCATACAGGGTAAATTTAGAAAAGAGCCTGATATTTTAATTGCGGATTATCAGCTAGGATTAATTGTTATTGAAGTTAAAGCAATCAGGATTGAGCAGTTAGTTAATATTCAAGGTCATCGCTGGCAATATCAGAATTTTTATACAGATTCGGGTAATCCTTATCAACAGGCGGAAAGACAGTTATTTGCTTTGTTAGAATATGGCGATCGCGAACCTTTATTAAAACGCCAGGTTACTGCTAGGGCGATGGTGGCATTGCCTTATATTACTCAAGTTCAGTGGCAGGAAAAGGGTTGGGAAAACCTACCGAATTCTCCATCGATTTTATTTCAAGAACAAATCACCACTGATGAGTTACTAGTGAAAGCGATCGCTAAAACTCATCCCTTAGTTATCGGCACAGATCTCACTCCGACTCAGTGGGAATTGTTATTAGCTGTTTTAGGGGGTACTGCTCTTTATACTTCCGAACATTTACAGATTAAGGGTTCTGGTGCAGATAGACGTAAGATTATGCAACAGGTGCGATCGCGTTTAAATCAGTTAGATTTACAGCAAGAAGCGATCGCTAAACAAATTCCCCCAGGCATGCAGCGGATTCGAGGGGTGGCAGGTTCAGGTAAAACTGTGGCATTGTGTCAGAAAGCAGCATTGATGGCGGTTAAATATCCTGAGTGGCAGATTGCTTTAGTATTCTTTTCCCGCAGTCTTTATGACTCTATAACTCAGCAGGTAGATCGCTGGATACGCTACTTTACCCAAGAACAAATGAACTACGATCCTGAAACTTCTGGGTTGAAAATTCTCCATGCTTGGGGCGGCAAACAACAACCTGGCTTTTATGGCACGATTTGCAAAGCGACGGGGAATATGCCTTTATCTGTACCATTTACCCTCAGTAGCCAACCGAATGAAGCCCTTGCCGAAGCTTGTTTACAACTATTAGAAAACCGCATTATTCCTCAAATCTATGATGCTATCTTGATTGATGAAGCACAAGATCTCATGGCGGATCACTGGCACTATCAGTCAAAACAACCTTTTTTCTGGCTAGCTTATCAATCTCTGCGTCCAGTAAATCCTGTAGCGCCTCAGCAAAGAAGGCTAATCTGGGCATATGACGAACTACAAAGTTTAGGCAGTTTAAAGTTACCTGAACCCGTGGAACTGTTTGGGGAAGAGTTGGGACACTTAGTTACAGGACAATATAACCAGCAAATAAATAAGACAGAAATTATCTCCTGTAGCTATCGTACCCCGCAACAGATCATGATGGTGTCTCAGGCGATCGCTCTAGGATTGCTCAGAAAAAACGGTTTACTTACAGGTTCAATCTATCCTGAAGAGTGGGCAGCCTTGGGTTACAAAGTCACGGGGGATTGGCAGTTAGGGCAGCAAATAACCCTCACCAGGGAAGCTAATTCCTCCAACATCATGGATGAACTATGGCAAGGGGAGATGATCTGCTTTGAGCGCTTTGCTTCACGGCAGCAAGAATTGACTGTCCTCGCGCAAAAACTTGAACAAAACATCACGGAAGAACAACTCCAGAGCGATCGCGAAATACTAGTTATCGTTTTGGGTTCTGCCTACGAAGCCAACACTTTACTCAAGCTTACTGCCACCTTCTTAATCAACCAGGGACTCAAGATTTATCTTCCCAGTCAACGCACCTATAACTGTGTCGATCCTGCCCAACAAGATAACCCCAATCAATTCTGGTATCCAGGAGCAATTACCCTTTCCACAATTCATCGCGCCAAAGGACAAGAAGCGGATTTAGTGTATCTAGTAGGATTAGATCGCATCGCCGAATCAGATAATATAGCTCTGCGTCATCAGCTTTTTACTGCTCTGACTCGTACTAGAGCTTGGGTAAATATTAGTGGGGTGGGAGATTATCCTCTCTATCAAGAATTAACTGAGCTAATGAAAAGGGTTGATTCTCTTACCTTCACTGTAACTAGCCAACCCCAAAGAGAACTGAGAATTAGCGATCGCGCTAGTCTAGTTCAAGGATATGCTTTAGGCAGGAGAAACTTTCGTCACGCCAACCTCCGTCATGCAGATTTATCCCAAATGCACTTAGCCAATATCAATCTCATCGATGCCGACTTGAGCTACGCCAACCTAGCAGGAACAAATCTGACTAATGCTAAATTAATTGCTGCTAATCTAAACCATGCCAATTTAACTAACGCTAATTTAACCAACGCCAAACTAATGGGGGTAGATCTAACCTACACTAATTTGACAGGGGCTAACTTAGATCGGGTTCACTTAAATATTTAGGCTTTGGGGGATTGGGGGATTGGGGGATTGGGGAAGGTTATTGCACAACTAACATCTAATCTATTTTTTTTGTTGCTGATTTTTCTTTAAGTGTTGGGGTTTAAAATAAGTTTCCATTACCTGCCTGACTAGAGGTGCAGCATTAGAGCCACCACCACCGCCAGAATGTTCCAAAAAAGCCACCACGACAATTTCTGGTTTTTCATAGGGGGCATAAGCGCCAAACCAGGTATGGGAGTCCCCTGGAGGAGCTTGGGCTGTGCCACTTTTTCCTGCTCCTGGGGGAATATCAGGGGAGTTAAGTTTAGTACCAGTTCCCCCATCCACTACAGCTCGCAGTCCTTTTTGGATGGTTTCTAGGGTGGTAGGTTTGAGATTTAGATTCACCTTGGCGGGGGGGTTTGCTGCTTGTACCAAATAAGGCTTGACTCGATAACCATCATTGGCGATCGCACTAAACATAACGGCAACTTGTAACGGAGTGGCACTAGTAAAGCCTTGACCAATAGACATATTAACTGTGTCCCCAATCGTCCAGCCCCAATCATCAAAATTAAGCCGTTTCCAAGCATCATCGGCAATCAAACCCTTGGTTTCGCCGTCTAACTCAATTCCCGTTGGTTGACCAAAGCCATAGAGTCTCGCATATTTAATTAGGTTTTCCCCTCCAGCCCCCTGTCCAATTTGACCAAAGAAGGTGTTACTACTCCAAGCCATAGCTTGTACAAAGCCCAAAGGGCCAAAACCGCTTTTGTTCCATTCCCCAAATCTCGTACCACCCACCGATAAATAAGGATAAGTCCCTAACACAGTACTCGGCGTAAATTTGCCACTTTCCAATCCAGCAGTAGCAGTAACAATCTTAAAGGTTGAGGCGGGAGGAAAAGCCCGCAAAGCCATATTCAGAAAAGGATTGCCCTGGGACTGTAATTCTTTCCAGACTTCTGGTGTAACATTACCTGAAAAGATATTGGGGTCAAAACTAGGGTAGCTAGCCATAGCAATCACTGCCCCCGTATGAGGATCTAGAGCAACTATTGCCCCTTTCTTAGTTCCTAAAGCAGTTTCCGCAGTCCGTTGAACCTGAGTATCAATGGTTAAAGTCAGGTTCTCTCCTGACTCGGCTCGTTTTTCTCCTAACCAGCTAATCACTTGTCCTGAGCCGTTTACCCCTAATTTTAATCCCCCCCATTCTCCTCGGAGTTGGGCTTCATAACTAGATTCCACCCCCATCTTGCCCATGACATCTCCCAAGCGATAGCCCTGGGATTTTCTCTCATCCAGTTCTTCTTGGTTTAGCTCTCCTGTATAGCCAAGAATATGGGCTGCTAATTTACCTTGAGGATAGTGGCGTACCTTATCAATATCTGTTTCTACCCACTTGAGCTGAGGCTGATATTCTTCCAGGGCGGTTACTTGCTCAGGGGTCAAGTTACGGGCAATAGGAATCAGACTCGGATAGTTGTATCCTGCTTCTTCTACTTTCTGTTGAAGTTCTTTTGGCTTTACTTCCAGAATTTGTGCGAGAATCTGGCGATTTTCTGCCCAATTTTGCTCTTTTTGCGCTTTTGGCCAGAGATATGCCGAGTAAGACTGCTTGCTAGTTGCCAAGACTTTGCCATTGCGATCGGTAATATTGCCCCGAACAGGTTGTTTCGGCACAATACGAGTCCGATTATCTTCAGCTTTTTGCTGGTTAAGATCCCCCTGCTGCAACTGTAGATAGCTTAAGCGCCAGCCAATACCCCCGAAAAAAATTATGCTAATCACGGTAATAATGGGAATTGCCTGAAGTTGATTACCAACAGTGCGATCTTGAGATGTACTCCCAGGGTAATTCCGATAATTTTGCAGTTTGTTTTTTACAGTAGAACCCATAATTTGTGGTTAGTTCTTAAGTGACTAGTACATGGGGGTAAGCCCGTGATCATTGCAGAGTTTCGATTTTGCAACTTGATGCTGCTACTAAATCAAGATTTAATTCCATCGTTTAGTAGAGCTATCTTTATTGTTCCCTTTCTGGCAATGATTCAGATCACATAAGTATAACCAAGTGTTTAGAGGACTAATTTCCTCATTACTGGTGAAATTTAAGCAACGCCTAAGAATTTTCGGTGGAAAAAGAATTCAAGCTAGCGATCGCCCAAGGGATAGACACTAAACCCATCTTCAGTGGCCAAGGAGCGCAAAATAAGCTCACTAAAAAACAGGTTAAAGACATAAATCGCATTGCTGTTTTAAAGACATCATCACTAATGTTGTAGCTAATGTATAGTGCGATCGCCGCAACGAAAAGAGTTGCTAAAGAAAGTGTAAGCATTTTATCAGGTTATTCCTCTTATGTAGAGTTAGACCAAGGCGAGCTTCTCGCTATTTAGGATATAAAAATATAATTATTGATGTCTAACCAGAACAGCTTTAAATCTTAACATAGGAATTACGCATTTTATCTTTGGTTCGATTTTGTCTGAATTAAGTAAATCGCGATCGCCTTAAATTAAATAAACTATCCTAGTAATTACTAAAAATCACCTAAAAAGCCTGATGGTAACTACATCTAAACAGAAAGCCTGGTTAAAAGCGATCGCTCAACCCGCTACCGAATTCCCTTTAACACCTCTCTCAATTATCTCTGGGGAGATTCCCTCAGATCTCCGTGGTTCACTATACCGTAACGGCCCTGGTAGGCTGTCTAGAGGAGCAAAACGAGTAGGACATTGGTTTGATGGCGATGGTGCTATTTTAGGGGTTCACTTTACAGAACAAGGGGCAACAGGAGTCTATCGCTATGTTCAGACTCAAGGCTATCTAGATGAACAGTCAGTAGATACTTATATCTATCCGAACTATGGCATGAAGGCTGGGGGCGCATTTTGGAATAATTGGCTTAAACCGATTAAAAATGCCGCGAATACTTCGGTTTTGGCTTTAAGCGATCGCTTGTTGGCTCTTTGGGAAGGTGGCAACCCACATGCTTTAGATTTACAAGATTTATCTACCATTGGGATTGAACAGTTATCCTTTCTTACGGACAAGCAACCTTTTTCCGCTCATCCAAAAGTTGACCCTGTTACGGGAGATATTTTTAATTTCGGTATCGGCGGGGGAGCAAATGCTACCGTAAACCTCTATCGCTGTGACTCGACAGGGAAGTTAGGGCAACAGAGTTTCCATACTCTTTCAGGATTACCTTTAATTCATGATTTTTGTTTGGCAGGAGAATATTTAATCTTTTTGGTTTCGCCAGTCAGAGTCAACCTGCTTTCGGTGATGTTGGGACAGAAAAGCTATAGTGATTCTCTCCAATGGAAACCAGAATTAGGCACAGAGATCCTGATCTTTGATCGCCATGATTTAGCTTTAGTCAGTCGTGGTCATACCGATCCTTGGTTTCAGTGGCATTTTGCTAACGGCTACGTTAATCAAGACGGTCATATTGTGACGGAATTTGCTCGCTATGACGATTTTGCCACTAACCAGTATTTAAAAGAAGTGGCATCGGGCATAACCTCAACCACCGCTGAAGGTACTCTCTGGTCACTAGTGATCGATCCTCAAACGGCGAAAGTAATCAGTAATCAACAAATATCTGCTGCTTGTAACGAATTTCCCTTGGTGTCTCCTGTCAAAGTCGGACAAGAATGGCGTTATACCTATCTAAATGTCCATCGTGAAGGGGTAACCCCAAGTCAAGAACTATTAGGAGCGATCGCTCGCTTTGATCGAACAACTGGTGAAATGGCGATCGCTGATCTAGGCGCTAACTGTTATCCTTCTGAACCAATACTCTTTCCTAGCAAGGATCATCCTGAAGAAGGTTGGATTTTAACCGTGGTGTTTGATGGTGACAGCAATAGTAGTGAAGTCAGAATTTATCAAAGCGATCGCCTAGCGGATGAGCCGATCTGTCGTTTGGCGTTACCATCTGTGATTCCCCCTGGTTTTCATGGCACTTGGAAAAATCAATAGAAAGTGACATTAGTTAGTTTTATGAATAGTTATTCTATGGAATTTACATCTTAAAAATGTAAGCAAAATTTACTAAATAACAAGTAAAAAAGCTTTGAGACTCAAATCACACCATTAGATCTACCTTCAGTAATATAACTGGAGTAATTTGAATATTTAAAAATATTAATCCGAATTCTTTGCTTCAATCTATTCAAACTATTTTAAAGAGTAATTTAAATAGTGAACCAATTTCATCCCCAGTACTAACAGTCCACAACAGAAGTTGTTGAAGTTTAAAATAAGTCTTTGAAAGAAATTGATAATCAGCCTGTCAGAGTTAGCTCGTAGATTTCTTGAAAACATTGGCTTGAAATGTAAACAAGCCATAATATTTTTTAGCGATCGCTCTCTTTGATCGAGAAACTGGTGAAATGGCGATCGCTGATCTGGGATCTGACTGTTATCCTAGCGAACCAATTTTAGTCCCTAGCAAGGATAATCCAGAGCAGGGTTGGATCTTAACAGTGGTGTTTGATGGTGATACCAATAGCTGGGGATTATTTAGCAGGATCGAACTTCAGGGATTGAGTAAATATTTCTTCAACATTGAAATAAAAAACCTCTCCTGAACACAAGAGAGGTTGAGAACTATAAAATCAATAACACGGATTAATTCAACCACCCTTTAAGACGACGAGCTACCTGGGGACGGCGCAGTTTACGCATGGCTTTACTTTGAATTTGGCGCACTCTCTCCCGAGAAAGACTAAACATCCCCCCTACTTCCTCTAGGGTGTAGGGTTGACTAGTGGATAAACCATATCTGAGGCAAATTACATCTTTCTCTCTTTGAGTCAAAACATCATCCAAAACATCTGTGATATCCTGGCGCATCATCGCCTCATTCATCCGTTCTTCAGGCAGTTGCAGTTCACTATCTTCTAGTAAATCAACTAGTTCTGTATCTTCTGCCTTCCCCACACGGTGGTTTAAAGATAAGGATTGACGACGTAATTCTAATAATTGACGCAGTTGAACAGGAGATGTTTTTAACTCTTGAGCTAACTCATCTTCGCTAGGATTACGTTGCAGTTTTTGTTTGAGGTTGCGCTGGGCTTTTTTGAGCTTGTTTAATTTCTCGACAATATGAATCGGGAGGCGAATGGTACGGGCATCATTAGCAATAGTACGGGTAATTGCCTGACGAATCCACCAGTAAGCATAGGTAGAAAACTTGTAGCCTTTATTGGGGTCGAACTTTTCCGTAGCTCGATTCAAGCCAATCGCCCCTTCTTGAATTAAGTCGAGGAAAGGAACACCGCGATTAAGATATCTTTTGGCAATGGAAACCACCAAGCGTAAATTGGAACGGATCATTTTCCGCTTTGCCACTTTTCCGCGATATAACAGCAATTCTAACTGTCTAGGGGATTCTAATCCCATCGCGACGGATAACTCAGCTTTTGTCGGTTGTTCCTGATGCTCCTCTATCAGTTTTTGTCTGGCTTTCTCAACCTGCAACAACAATTTGACATCGTTCGCCAAGATAATTTCTTCTTCTGCGGTCAACAGAGGATAACGAGCCATCTCTTTGAAAAACGCACCAATATTATCTTCTAAAGGAAGTTTGCGCCGACTACCCATCCCTGCAACTTGCTCTTCTTCCGAGTATTCTGCCTCCACCAGTTTTAAGTCTTCACTTAAATCTTCGCCGATCTGACTCTCAGCCTCGTCTACGTCTAATGCAATATCTGTAATGTAGCTCTCTTTTTCTGTCAATTTCACTGTAGTCATGGACTTATTTCCTCTCTTATTAAAAAGATATTTTTAGTGCTTAACGGAAAATTAATTGTTTTTTAATGAAATAACTTGCTTACATTTACATTGCTGATATCAATCGACGAGTCCAGAAGTTTTGTTGGTCAGTTTGGCGATAATTAAACAGGAAGATGACTGACGAGCAATGTAACTTGTTGACTGGAAAAATTGCTTTTTCGTTATCTAAGCTTTACTTTGGTTATTAAGCTCTCATACTTCAGAGTTTTTATGGAAAAAATACAGCTTTTCTTAATGTTGTTTTTACCCTAGATAGAGTACTTTTGTAGATTGTCGATTCTAAAATAAATAGCCGTATTTAGCTTGTAATATCGATTAGAGGCTTACCAAATGGCTATAAAAGTCTGTCGAAGACTAAGTTGTTTCAGCCAAGTGTTTTAATATACTTTCATAAACTTAAGTAAAAAACTGTAGCCTTCTTTACTTTGAACTATTTTTTGGTAATGAAGTGATGACTTCAAATATATGTTTAGATTATGTTTGCTATGGTGATTAATTGATATTTTAGTAGATTGTATATGTTCGTTTGTGACATTAATGTCGTAGAAAATACCAAAAATCTACCAGAGAGGCTGTTTTAATTTCGATCAAGGTAGAGATAGGATAGTATTCTTGTACGTATAACTAAAAAAGGTTTCAATGCTAACCGGTACTGATCAGGAAATGCCGCCAAGAGATAGTAGCGATTGGGCTCCGCCCACGCTTCGCGATCGCGAAACTTATCCTTCGAGTAATTGCCCATTCTATACATCAGCGATTCAAACCAGCTTGTTAGTAGCTGAACCAGAAGTAAGTTATCAAATTGATTCTCTTGCTCCACAGCAGTGGGTTGAGGTGTTGGTGGATTCTCTTGGAGGGACTCAAGGGTTATATACCTATAGCCTGCCTGCCGAGTTAACAGTAAAGTCAGGAGATATTGTAGCGGTGCCTTTTGGGATGCAACTAACGGGAGGAATTGCGATCCGTCTGGTTGCTTCCCCGCCCGCGGATTTAGAACCTGCCAAAATTCGCCCCATAGAAGAGGTAATTACTTCAGGGTTTTTTAAAGATACCTATTGGCAACTCTTAGAAAAAATTGCTGACTACTACTGTACCGATTTAATGAGTGCCATTCGGGTGGCGCTGCCGCCTGGTTTATTAGGGCGATCGCAAAGAAGAATTAGATTGAGTCCCAATCTGCCGCCTGGGGCGGAGACTTTCTGTAGCGTCGTGGCGGTCAGAATCCTTAGACTGTTGCAAAGTCAAAAAGACGGTGATTATAGTGTTAACTATCTCAGAAATCAGGTTAAAGGGGCAAGTCGTGGTATTAGAGAACTGAGTAAAAGAGGTTGGATTGAAAGCTATCTCGAACCCCCTAAACGAGCCAAGCCGAAGCTCAAAACCGCCGTTACCCTGGCTACCAATCTGCTGCTGGAGGATTTAACCGCCCGACAACAGGAAATATTACGGATACTGAAAAACAGGGGAGGAGAACTCTGGCTCCAAGATCTAATTACCTCCTGCAAAACAACCCCTGCCACGGTTAAAAAGTTAGCAGCCAAGGGTTATGTTATTTTGTCCGAACGAGAAATACTGCGACAAGAACAAGGAGTTTCACTAGCAGCAGATCAACCTAAAGATCTAAGTCCTGCTCAAGCTAATGCTTTAGCCGTAATTACCGCTCAAGCAGATTATGCACAAATTCTCTTGCATGGGGTGACAGGTTCAGGGAAAACCGAAGTTTATCTTCAGGCGATCGCGCCGATCTTAGAACAGGGTAAATCGGCTTTAGTACTTGTCCCTGAAATCGGTTTAACACCGCAGCTTACCGATCGCTTTAGCGCTCGATTTGGCGCTCAAGTGTGCGTTTATCACAGTAAACTATCGAATAACGAACGTTACGATACCTGGAGACAGACGATTCAGGGCGAACCGCAGGTAATTATAGGGACGCGATCAGCGATCTTTGCTCCTCTGCCAAATTTAGGCTTAATTGTCTTAGATGAAGAACACGACTCCAGTTTTAAGCAGGATCGTCCTGCTCCTACCTATCATGCCCGTAAAGTCGCTCAGTGGCGGGCTGAGTTAGAAAATTGTCCTTTGGTCTTAGGTTCTGCTACCCCTTCCCTAGAAAGTTTGACGGCGGTAGGGGCGAACGGCCGTTCGCCCCTACAATGTGAATCGCCCTTACGAGATCTAAACTTTTATTTATCCCTACCCGAAAGAATTGCTTCCCGACCCTTGCCCCAAGTATCAATTATCGATCTGCGCCAGGAATTGAGTCGAGGCAACAGATCCATTTTCAGTTTGACTTTGCAAAAGGCGATCGCCGAAATGAAATCTCAAGGACAACAGGGGATTTTATTTATTCCTCGCCGAGGACACAGTACTTTTGTATCTTGTCGCAGTTGTGGCTATGTGATGGAATGCCCAGACTGTGATGTTTCCTTGTCCTATCATCATGCCCATGAAGGCGCAGCGAAACTGTTGCGCTGTCACTATTGCAACCATACTCAGCTTCAGCCCAAAATTTGCCCAGAATGTAATTCGCCCTATCTCAAGTTTTTTGGTAGTGGCACCCAGAAAGTTACCCAGGAATTAGCCAAACTATTTCCCGACTTAAAAACAATTCGCTATGATAGCGACACCACCAGGAACAAAGATGCTCATCGCCAATTAATCGATCGCTTTGTTCATCAAGAGGCAGATCTTTTAATCGGCACTCAAATGCTCACCAAAGGTTTAGACATTGCGGGAGTTACCCTAGTGGGTATCGTGGCAGCAGATGGTTTATTACACCGCAGTGATTATCGGGCAGCGGAAAGAGCTTTTCAGACTTTGACCCAAGTGGCAGGGAGAGCAGGCAGAGGGGATCTACCAGGCAGAGTGATCCTGCAAACCTATTCCCCAGAGCATCCAGTGATTCAAGCAGTGAAAACTCATAACTATGATGATTTTAGCCAAACTGAACTAGAGCAACGAGCGGAACTAAACTATCCTCCCTATGGCAATCTAATTCTGATTAAACTTAGCAGTATTGATGAGCAAGCAGTAGCCCAAGCGGCTGAAACCTTAGCAGATATCTTAATTAATACCTTAAGCCCAGAATACGAGATTTTAGGGCCTGCACCAGCCAATATCATGCGGGTTGCCCGTCGTTATCGCTGGCAAATCTTACTTAAGTTTCCCGCCACGGCAAAAGCTAATTTACCCGATCTTAATTTATTGCTGCGATCGCGACGCGGAGCTAGTCCTTTAGGGCATTTATCCCGATCCGTCAGCATGACCATTGATGTTGATCCCATTAATATCGAATAAATCGAGTACTACTCGTAAGTTAATGCTTCGAGGTCTTCCGCCTGACTTGGCTACAGGTATATAGTTAGTTCTATTTGTTCGTTAGTTAATTGTTCAAACTTTGAAGACATTATCTTTAATATCAGAGATTGCCGTATCAGCAGTGCTAAATGAGATAATTCAATTGAAAGGGAAGCCTCCCGACGACCAATCTAGTAGACTTCCCTTAGTTCAAAACTTAATTACAGTATACCAATGATATCAAGTACGCTTGAACAGTTAACTATTTTGATATGGGGAATTAGGGAATTAGGGGGTTAGGGAACAAGCTCATTTAAAGTGATTATCCGAACTTGATATGACAAGTAGTAACGGAAATAATAGCGATCGCTTAGATAGAATTGAGACAATTGTAGAATCTAATTCTCGTGCCATTCAAGCCATGATGGAACAACGAGCCACAGATAGGCTGGAGCATGAGGAAAGAATGAAGTTTTTGGAAGAGAATCAACGACAACTCATTCAAACACAAAGAGGGGTAGCCAATTTAGTATCATCTCTAGACGAAGACAGACCAACAGTACTCAGAAAATTAACGACGATCGAGAATAAGGTTGATACTTTAATCGAACGTAATCAATAAATAATCTACTCGTACCCATCAATATCGAATAGTACTAATACGTCTGATGTGAATTAGGAAAAAGTGAGGAAAAGACCGAAGATGAAAGTTGTCAAGCTTGTCATCATAAAATCTTTCCTCATGAATAGCATAAACTTTGAAAGTCTCATAATTACAATTTTCGTTCTGGTAGATGACTGGTATCAAACGGAAGGAAAAGCTTTGAAAGGGGTTTCTCCAGGTACTAAACCAGAAATGAGTGATAGTGAAATCATGACACTGGCATTAGTCATGGACTATTTACCATTTCCTGGAGAAACTCAGTTTATTGGATTTATCCGCGCTAATTATGGATCTTGGTTTCCTCAATTACTAGAACAGAGTCAGTTCAACAGGCGTTTACGAAAATTAGGTCGAATGCTAGAAATATTAAGACGAAAGTGGGTTAGACAGTTGGGCGTAGAGGGCGTGAGCAGTTTGGTTATTGATACCAAACCTATCCCCGTCATGGGCTACAGAAGAAGCAAAAAGCGTAGTGACTTTTATGGGAGTGCCGATTATGGCTATTGTGCAGCTAGAAAGATGAAGTATTTTGGCTACAAGTTAGTCATGCTCTCAACTTTAGAGGGAATACCGATTGCTTATGACTTGGTTTCTGCTAACACTGATGAACGTAAATCAGTAGAAGGAGTTTTTCATGAAATTCAAAATACCGGTCGTAATCCCGAACGATTGTTAAATAAGACCGTTGCTGGTTTTGTCACTCACATGGCAGCTAAGATTACCTCTCATACTTTACGTCTTCTCCTTCGTCGCCAGTTTGGAATTGATGTTCAAACTTTTCAATCAGTAGCTGTTTGCTAAAAATCTAATTCACATCAGACGT
>Ga0114940_10000136_pt1 | contig 45732 bp, 43 predicted proteins | sample ColdCreekSource_FD_87195 | JGI IMG/M metagenome (GOLD analysis project Ga0114940, IMG submission 87195) | Groundwater microbial communities from Cold Creek, Nevada to study Microbial Dark Matter (Phase II) - Cold Creek Source | ecosystem: Environmental > Aquatic > Deep subsurface > Groundwater ...
CCTTCGTGTACGTCCCTGCCAACACTCCGGTCAGTTCGCCGTAGCTGTTGACGACCGGGCTGCCAAGCATCCCTGCCGGGGTGAGTTCGGTGCTCAAGAGCATCCGGTTCACGCCGACGTAGGGGTTGCGGCCGATGACCTCTGCGACGGGGCTGATGGCCGCGATGCGCTGGTCTTCGGGGTCGCCGACGACGCTCTGGTTGAAGGTCCGTTCGGAGATGGGCGTCTCGGTCGGGAATCCGATCGAGTGTACCTTCTCGCCGATCGAGGCCTCGATGTCAGCGATGTCCAGGGGCAGGAGCTCCCGGAACAGGTTGTCGGTGTCGAGCTCGGGGTTGTAGGTCAGCCGGTACAACGACAAGTTGCTGTCGTTGACGTTGGTGCTGTCCAGCAGGTGGACCGGTGTCCAGGTCGGGGATCCAGGGATTTTGACCTGGACGACCGGCGTCAGCCAGCTGTACGCAACACTCTGACCGGCCGCCGCCTGGTGTTCCTTGCGGACCAGGGCATGGCCGGCCTCGACGTCGTTACCACAGTTGCCTGCGGACAAGAACGTGAGGATGTTGCTTTCTACCTTGACGACGGATGCCGTGCAGGGCATGTAGCTGCTGACCGACCGGTAGTCGATCTTGCGGTCGCTGGCGTTCCTCAACGTACGGTTGGCCGTCCATGTAACTCGCAGCCGCACCACCGATGACTTGGCGTCTTCGATGGGGTCGTAGTAGCTGTAAGCCTCATCGTCGGAGTACTCGTCGTTGCCGGCGAGCGGGTCGTTCGGGGCGCTGTTGCCTGCGTCGTAGTCCTTCACCACCATCGAGGAGGTGAAGTCCTGCAGCGTCTGGCTGGGCGACCCGTAGTTGACGTACGTCTCGAACAGCGAGTCCCACGTGACGTAGCCGTCGGCGTCCATGCTGGGCACCTGCTCGCGCTGGGCAAATTCCGTGAGGGTTTCGCCGCTGGTCTTGCTGATGGCCTGGAACTTCTGGTAGTACGTCTGTGTGCCGTCGCCGGTGAAATTGAACTCGGCGTCGTACCACTGATCGAACTCCTCCTTACTCATATCCTTTCCGTCGGACACTTGCTCTCCGACTTGAATCGCGGACTTGGAGTACGCGTAGTCGTCGGCGAAGAGCTGTCCGTAGCTGTCGTCGTACGCCTGGGGGTCGGCGGCGGCGTGGGCATTGGTCGTGACGGTCAGGATGGCGAGGGTGAAGATGGCGATCAGGGTGTAGATCGTTGCTTTGAGTGGACGTCTGCCGTGCTGTTGCAGCTCGGTTCGATCGAAGTAGGACATGATGCTCCTGTTCCAGTATGTCGGATCGGGATATACGGCCTTGCGGTCGTGCGTCGTGCCCACCCATAAGAGAGAGGATGGTCTTGAAAAGAGCTGACTTCTAGAATCTAGATGCCGTCAACTATAATATCACAAAAATGATAAAAAAGCAATAGCATTTACAGGGGTCAGACAGTAATAATACTTAGAAATAACGACGCTGGACAACCCTAAAGGCGATAAAGCCCGGTAACAGAGGTAACCAGTAGGTTATTAGCCTGTAGAGCAATGCAATTGCTAGTGCGGTGTCGGGCTCTACACCGTAGGCGATAAAACCGGCTGCCAAGCCAGCCTCTACACCTACCAAACCGCCTGGTGTTGGTGTTAATGCCCCTGTCAACAAGCTAAAGGTATAGATTAAAAACACTTGGTTAAATCCGAGGCTAATCCCAAGCGCCTGGCTGCTGGCTAACAGGACTAACACATATACAACTGACAACAGCATGGAAGTTACAAAAGCGGTGCCGACTTCGCGCTTGTGGTGACGGTAGCTAGCGATGGCTTGGCCTAAGGTACGGAACGCCGAAAATACCTTGTTGCGTAGTTTGTCTGATACGGTAAAGACCACAACTATAACCGCAACAGCTAATAATACCCAGTAAGCATCACTCCACGATACGCTGAAGTCCAGCTCTGATGGCAATGGCGCGGTGGTGGCCATAATGGACAACAGTATGCCATGGCCCACCAGGCCAAGGCCGTTGTTGACGGCCACCACTGCTAATGACTCTGGCAAGGTGTGTTTTTGGCGGTTAAGGAATACGGCATTGAGCCCCATGGTGCCGACGCCAATTGGCGCGATCCGGGCAGTCAGGGCGCTGGCTAACTGTACAATGGCCACTGCCCGTAACGGGATAGGATGCTTGATAAGCAAGTGGTAAATCTCGGCTGACAGCGCGTAGGCCGTAAATGTCAACGTGATGGCAATTGCTACGGGCCAGAATGTCGCTTGGCGGACAATGTGCAAACTATGTTGGAGTGTGTCGATCTGTGGATACAGGACAAAAGCTAACAGTGCGATAACAACTGCCGTAATGATCAGCCGTCGTCGCCGGCGCAAGACGCTCAGGACGCGGCTCATTGGTAATCCGGTGCGGCGCTAAGCTCAAAGAAGCGTTCTAGCGGTGGGTTGCCTTGCTTTCGGAGTTCGGCGGCAAGACTTTTGCCAACGTAGCGGATGTGCCAAGGCTCATAGGTATAGCCGGTCGTAGCCTCGTGGGGCTGGCTGTAGCGGATAATGAATCCAAACTTGTGGGCATTCTGGGCGATCCACTTGCCTTCTGGCAAATCACCGAAGCAAACTGCAACCTCACACTGGCGGGTTGTTGGCTCAACGTCCAGCGCTAAGCCGGTCTGGTGCTCGCTATGTCCGGGGCGGGCGCTCTGACGGTCAGCGGTTTGCTGGCCGTTACGCTTGACCTCGTTGCCATAGACAGCGACCTGCGTCTGGTACGAGCGGTAGCCGCTGGCGACCATTAGGCTTAACCCATCCTGCTTGGCGGCGGCAAACAATTGCTCGACAGCTGGGATGATTTGCGTACTGAGCTGCATCTCTAGGCTGCCGGCCGACAGTCGCAGCGGTACAGCTGGCGCCGCTAGTGGTGGCGCATAATCAACTGGCTGCAATGGCCGCCGTTTGTTGACGACTACCCATTGGCTGGCCGGATCATCAAGTGAGTACTGTTTCTTGTCAAAGCTTGGCTGGACGGCCTTATTGTTTGTATTGCTAGCATCGTTAGTAACCTGCCGGTTGTCTACGCTGCCTTGTTGCACTACAAAAAACACCGAGCCAACAATAATAAGTAGTCCGCAGACAGCAGCAATAAGACGTGTACGTCGCTTCATTAGCCTTAAGTATAAACTATTATCTTACAGCTTGCCCATCCGCCAAAAACACGGTACAGTTTGGCTAACAGATGTCGCATCACAAACCCACACCAGATATAGCAGAGTTCATCGCACCCCTTAATATGAACGGGTTGCAGGGCCGTATGTTGGTCGCCCCACCCCATAAGCCAAGTGCAAAGCGAGAGATCTTACTGATATACGGCCACCATGCCCAGTTGGAACGTTGGTGGGGCTTGGTCGAAAATCTCCAAGAGTATGGCACGGTAACCATGCCTGATTTGCCCGGCTTTGGCGGTATGCAGAGCTTTTATACGATCGGCAAGCCGCCGACGATAGATAATTACGCCGATTATTTGGCGGCTTTTGTAAAGATGCGCTACAAACGGCGTCGGTTGACGATCATTGGTATTTCGTTTGGCTTTGTGGTGGCGACCCGGATGCTACAACGGTATCCGGAGTTAGTCGGCAAAGTCGACTTGCTTGTTAGTATGGTCGGTTTTACGCACCATGACGACTTCCTGGTGCAACCGACCAAGCGACGCGTCTTTCGGGTTTTGACCCGCCTGTTTGCTACCAGGCCGGTTGCCTTCTTGATCCGCTACGCCTTCTTAAATGGCCCGATTATCCGTAATGTCTATACCCGGCTCAACTCTGGCAAGAAGCGTTTGGGTGGCATGCAGCCGTTAGAAGTTGATGACTTGATGAAGTTTGAAGTCCGGCTCTGGCAAATTAACGACGTCAGCACCCACTGGTACACTACGAGCGAATTCCTTGGCCTCGACAACTGTAAGCATAAGATTAACCTGCCGGTGTGGAATGTTGCGTCAGCCAATGACATTTACCTCGACCCAGCAATTACCGAGCAGCATATGCTGGTTGTATTCAAGGCCTGCCACCAGGCCTTGATCCAGGCCAAAGCCCATACGCCTAACCTCAATGCCAACAAGGCCGAGATGGGGATCATGTTACCAGCTAACCTGCGCAAAGTCCTTGCCAAGCGGTAGTATTGCCAATGTCTGCACATGAGACTCTACCGCCTGACGACAATGGGTACGAACCGCCCGCGACGGTCAACCAGCTCATGGACCATATCGATGGGGCTATTTCTTCGCTGACGATTGCGATTGCTACCCCGATGGAATGCCCGAAGCGAACCCTGGCATGAATACCTATCGTTTGGCAGAGACTTTGGCTGGTGAGTTAGCGGTGGATGACCCGCTGCGTGCTGGTTGGCCAATGGACTGCTACGATACGCTGTACCGTTCACAATCACATTTTGGCGTCCACGCCAGCGCCAATGTGTTGGCCGGCTATATTATTCCCCTAGGTGGGGCTGACGCCATAGTCATCCCGCCGACGACCTAAGCCTGGCGGTTTTGATGCTTGTGGTATAATGAGGGTAATATGAAGATCGGTTTGATTTGTCCGTATAACGTCAATCGGGGCGGCGGCGTCCAAGAAATCGTCTATTCCTTGCAAGCCGAGTTGCGCCTGCGTGGGCATGATGCTGTTATCATCACGCCTCGTCCACGGAACTATGACCCCGACGAAGCTGCCCGTAAGCACATGATATTCCTTGGGTCGGCTACCGATTTTAACTCTCCAACCCACACTACTATCCAGGTATCGGCTAGCATGAACGATGAGATCACTGAAATGCTAGAACGTGAAAAGTTTGACTTACTTAACTACCATGAGCCGTGGATACCCTTCTTGAGTCGTCAGCTGCTCATTAGCTCTGATACCGCCAATGTCGCCACTTTCCATGCGACCCTGCCTGATACTGCCATTAGCCGGACAGTCATCAAAGTCGTCGAACCATATACTCGTTCGATCCTTAAATATATCCATAACTATACTTCGGTCTCCGAGCCAGCCTCGGCCTATGTCAAAGAACTGAGCGGCAAAGAGGTGACGATCATCCCTAACAGTGTTGATTTGTCGGTCTACACCAACCCTGGCAAACGCGACGATACACGGCCGATTAAAACTATCTTTTATGTTGGGCGTCTCGAGAACCGTAAGGGTGTCAAATACCTTATTCAGGCATTCCATTTACTACATGAGAACAAGCCGAATATCCGGCTGATTATTGCTGGTGATGGTCCAGACCGCGAAAAGCTCCAAGTCCTGGTCGAAGATTTAGGTTTAGAAGACGTTATTACCTTTGCGGGCTTTATCAGCGACCAAGAGAAGATCCATTATCTACATACCGCTGATTTGTTCTGTGCGCCGGCGCTATATGGTGAGAGTTGTGGCATTGTGCTGTTAGAGGCGATGGCCACTGGCCTAGTGACGGTTGCTGGCAATAATACTGGCTACGCCACGGTTATGAAAGGCTTTGGCGCATTGTCGTTGGTGAACCCTAAAGATAGTGCTGAGTTCTCGCGGCGCCTTGACCTCTTGCTGCACGAGGCTGACCTGCGCAAGCTATGGCGCAACTGGGCAAAAGAAGACATCAAGATGTACAACCACAAGCGTATTGTTGACCAATACGAGGCTGTATATAAGAAGGCGTACGCAAGCCATGTCCAGCCTAAGTCGCGCTTTTTACGTCCGGCCCGCCGTAAAACCTTTGCCCGGACTCTCGAGCCCTAGCCTTTATTATGAAGATTGGCATAGTATTTGATGATTCGTTGGATCGTCCTGACGGTGTCCAACAATATATCAAGAATATTGGCGGCTGGCTTACTACTCAGGGCCATGAGGTGCATTATTTGGTTGGCGAAACTAAGACGACTGAGTTTGCCCATACGCACAGCTTGAGCCGCAATGTAAACGTTTCGTACAATGGCAACCAGCTGAGTATTCCACTGCCGGCTAACCGAGGTGTCATTAAACGGTTACTTGCTCAGGAGCAGTTTGATATTTTGCACGTTATGATGCCTTACAGTCCGATGATGGCTGCCAAAGTCATCCGCTACGCCCCTAGTCGGACTGCAGTCATAGGTACCTTTCACATATTGCCACAGACTAGCTTGGTGCGCTGGTCGACCCACTTGCTCGGCTGGTGGTTGCGCCGTAACTTACGGCGGTTTGACAAAATAGTGGCCGTATCGCCTGCCGCCCAGCGCTTTGCAGAGTCGGCCTTTAGTGTACGCGACGTGTCGGTGTTGCCTAATGTCGTGTCGTCGGCAGAATTTGCCGAGGCAGCCGGCTTCGAGAAGTATGGGGATACTATTCCGACGATTGTCTTTTTGGGCCGCTTGGTGCAGCGTAAGGGCTGCTCAACTCTAGTTGATGCTATCGCTGAGGTTAAGAAATCTGGCTTGTGGCCAGTACGCTTGGTGATTTGCGGCAAAGGCCCAGAAGATGCCGCCTTACGCGCGCAAGTCGAACGCCTAGGTATTGGCGAGGCGGTAGAGTTCACTGGCTTTATTAGTGAGGCCGACAAGCCACGTTACCTGTCAAGTGCTGATATTGCGGTCTTTCCGAGCCTTGGTGGCGAAAGCTTCGGTATTGTCTTGTTGGAGGCGATGGCCGCTGCCCAGCCAGTAGTATTGGCGGCAAGCAATCCCGGCTACGCTAGCGTCATGGAGCCGCAGCCGGCCCAAATGTTTGCACCCGGCGATAGCCATGCCTTGGCACTACTTATTCAAAAGTATATTCAAGATGAGGCGGCGGCTGCGGCTGCCCAACAATGGCAAGAATCGTATATTAGTCAGTTCGACGTATCTGTCGTCGGCGCTAGGCTCGTAGCCGAATACAGCGTGCAGTTGCAGAAGCGACGGGCATCGTGAGATACTTATAGATATGTTTAGCTTTCGAAAAGACAAAACTTCTACTGACTCCAACGAAATCAACCTAACCATCTCTAACCGCACCTTATTCCGGGTGTTTGTGGTTATCTTTTTGTTTATTACTGCACTGGCGGCTATCCGCCAAGCTAGTGGCGCCTTGGTGCTAATCTTTACTGCCTTCTTCCTGGCTTTGGCGCTCAATGCTCCAGTGCAGTGGATCGCTTCGCACTTGCCCGGCAGGCGTCGCGGCAACCGTAGTCTGGCGACACTGCTATCTGTCGTTTTAGTAATCGCTATATTAGTTGGCTTCCTGGCTAGCATTGTGCCGCCGTTTGTCCGTCAGATCGGCGGCTTGGTTGACTCGGCGCCGGGCATTGTCAAAGATTTGCAGAACGAGAATACGCAAGTCGGTAGTTTGGTACAACGCTATAACCTCCAAGACCAGGTTGATTCGTTTAGTGATGATCTTGGCAACCGCTTGCAAAATGTTGCCGGCTCGGCTAGTTCGGTCGTTGCTAGTATTGGCAGCAGTACTTTTGCCTTATTAACAGTCTTGGCGCTGACCTTTATGATGCTTGTCGAAGGCCCTCATTGGGTGCGAGTGGCTGATAGACTTATTCCTAAGGGTAAGCAAGAGCGTACCCGCAAGCTCGTCCGGGCAATGTATAAAGTCGTCAAAGGCTATGTCAACGGCCAAGTCACCTTGGCAGCCTTGGCAGCAATTTTAATCCTGCCAGTGTTGTTTATCCTTGATATTAGCTACCCGATAGCCCTGTTGGTAATCGTCTTTATCTGTGGCCTTATCCCGATGGTTGGGCATACTATCGGAGCGGTTATCGTCACCGCTGTCGCCCTCTTCACTTCACCGGTTTCGGCAGTTATTATCCTGGCCTACTATATCCTTTACCAACAGATCGAAAACTACCTCATCCAGCCTAAGATCCAAGCCAACTCCACTGACATGTCTCCGCTGTTAGTCTTTACGTCAGTCGTCATCGGCGTCAACTTCGGTGGCCTACTAGGTGGTCTTGTCGCCATCCCAATCATGGGCTGTATCCGGATCTTCATTATTGATGAACTCTCGCGACGCAATATTATTGAGTCGCCTACAGCCGTCAAAGCCGAACTCGCTACAGCCAAAGAGAACAAAAAAGCAGCCAAAGCCTAGACTACTCGTCTACTGGCAGTGTACACAAGTTGGATCCGGCTACTATATCGGCCAATGAATTCCTGATCCTGTTCAACCCTTCGGCCTCACAGGGGTCGCTAGTTACTACCACGTTGGCAACAGTGTGCCTGGCGTCATTCAGCTCGTTAGGTTTGTTATCTTGTAGATAAATAAAGGCGCATGTGGCAAGTATGCCGGTGCCGATAACCCGACCCATGTTAACTATACGTTTGCGTTCTGGCTTGACAGCGGTATCGGTAAGATTATGGGGGTAGTTGCCAAGAATAGTGTAGTCCTGGTCGCGGCGTGCAAAGCGAGAGCTTTCCATAACGGCTTATTGCTCCTTGACTGTTACGTTTGGACTCACCGTGCATACCGAACTTTTATCAAGCCGCTCAACCTTAACATAATTGTTCTTGCCGGCCCGCATTTCTTCGATCTTGTCGTGGAAGGCTGGTGCGGCGTTTGGGGTTGTGGCCGGAGGGTTGACTACGACCGTGTTAACATCAATGCCGAACGTCTTAGCACTGCGCAATATCGCCTTGCGGTTCACTTCAACTAATCGGTTTTTAATAAAATCTTTGTAGGCTGTATCGGCGCAGGTAGTCCGCGCAGAGTCGATGAGCGAAAGTATAGCCACTTCACGTGCTAAATCCTGGGCGGTGTCGGCCTGGCTGTCAATGAAGTTTAAGCCGGCGACCTTTATTATACTGCCGACAGCATCACGTAAGTCAGCGCTAAAACCTTCGGAATACTTAGTCCTGGCGGTCAGTGGATGGACGGCGCTTTCGTAGGTTATTGAATCAGGAGCTAGCGTAACTGTTACCATGCGCTTGATAGGGTCGAAGACGGCATCAACCTTTTGCGCTTCCTGACAGACTTTAGTGTCTGTCGTACCGCTTACCTGGGCTTTCACATCGCTACCTGGTATCTGGACGTCGATAAAGCCCTTCTTGAGCCCCATGCTAGTAATAGTCGCTACTTCTGCGCCTGCGGCAGTGTAGCCACCGACACAGAGCCTTTCTGTCTTGTAAAAACTTTGGATAACTTGTGGCCTAGGTTCTAACTTGGAATAGTACGGCATATCCAAGCCACTATGCCCTAGTCCGACAAACAATACCGTCCCGGCAACGGTCATCCAACCAAGCGTCCCTACGGTAGACAGGCCGGCTTCGTTGTGCGTTGGCTCGACTGTCGGTGCCATGGTTTGTTGGTCATAGAATTCGATTATCGGGGGCTCTCGGTCTGTCATAATTCGTTTTTAATCCAAAGTTTATTGTGCAGCTTATGTAACTACGTAAGCGATATTGTGTCAATTGTATTTTGTACTCTTTACAAAATTAAGTTATTCGGGTAATAATGCAGGCGTTACAAGAGTCATCGTTAAAAAATGCATAGGAACCGGTAATCATCCATGGAACGTTCCCCGCTGACATACATGCAGCAACTAGAAACAAAAGTAATCCTTGCTACGACGAGCTTATTGGCACTGTCCGGCTGCACCCTTCAATTTGACTCCGAATCCGAAGCGTCGGAAGGTGGGCGTCCCGCCGCTGCATCACCGGCAGCCGAAGCGAAAGCTACGCCAGAGGCTTGTAGTAGCTTGGCCAAACGCGGTTTCTTAGTAGAGGCCACGAACGGTACCGCTTCTCTGGACGAGCTTGCCACCAAACACCAAGTCCCTGCTGAAGCGATTTCAGATTTTTCCACGGAGGCGGGCCTAAGTAATAAAGATGTTTCGGATAACTGCGCCGCGATACCGGTTTCCCGTGTCAGCAAACTAAGCGATGGCCAGTTCAAGGGCATGGATGGCCTGTCATGGCGCAAAGGTTGCCTGCCAGGCGAGGATAGCTTGCGGCTCGTTACCGTGCCATTTAGGACGTATCAGAACAAATCTGAAATCGGCCAGGTGGTAATGAACGCCAAGGTGGCTGAGGCGACCGCTTCCACGTTCCAAGATATATATGCGGAGACGACTTTCCAGATCGAGTCTGTCCGGCCTCTAGAACAAGTAGTCGACCCATCCAGCAAAACTAACAGCCTCGTTGACGCAGCGCAGCTTGACAGTACTTCTATGGAGAAAAATAATACCTTGGGATTTACCTGCCGTAATGCGGTCGGCGTAGCGCCAGAGAAGGTATCCTCCCATGGCATGGGCATGGCAGTCGACGTTAATCCCCGTACCAACCCCCATATTGTTGACGGTACCCCTACGCCACCCAATGCCGAAGCCGCCGACGATCGGAGTACTCACATACCCGGTCTGATCTCCCGCGAAGACCCAGACGGTTCTTTGGTTATTGATATTTTTGAAAAGAATGGCTTTACATGGGGTGGTGATAATGAAGTTAATAAGGACTACCAACATTTTGTGAGCGACGAATAGTCGTCGCATATGTATGATTAGGAAATAGTGTGGACAAAAATAACGAACGAGCACCTGGCGCGGCGGGAGATGATTATGCTGAAATACTGCGTACTTTAGGCAGCTATCCCCAGCCAGCGCCTACGTTGCCGCTAACCCGCCGTGAGCCACAGCAGCCATCAGCGCATGCGGGGCAAGTCGAAGAGCGGCCGTGGGTGGGTGCAGCCCCGAACGGGCCACCCAATGGCTACCGTCCTGGCGCCGTTATGTCTACTGGCTATAACCTTACACCTCCACCGGAGCATACGCCCGGTACGGGTCGTCGCTTAACACGCCGCCGTCTCTTTGCTGGGGTTGCTGCCGGTGCTACTGCCGTGAGCATGCTGACACTGACCGATGCCATCGACACTCCAATGGAACTGTGCCGAGATTTTGGCAGCTGTAGTGCCACGATGCGCCTAGAGAGGCTGCCCCCTTTGCAGACCTCGCGTGCAGAGTTTGTAGCTACCGATAAATCGATCGTAGAGGGCATTGCCAAGTACAAGATTGGGGTCAATGCCGTACGGCAAATCGTCGTTCCCGTAAGGGGCGCGGATGGCAAAGTTATCGGTACTGGCACTATTCTAGGTATTGGCATTACGCCAACCGTGGATCAGAAAAAAGTTGCAACAATTAACGCTAAGTATAAAAATAAAACGGTTAATTTTGTAGAGTACTGGAGCGGTATGGTGAATGGCACTCCACGGCAGCGCGAAGCTTGTCGTGAGGATATGGTAAATATCGTCAAAGTAGCACAGAAGTACGCCGCTGGACTGCTCGCCAATAGCTCTGAAGCGACTGCTGGCATGTTGCGTGATGCCGAAAATATTTACGAAAAGAGCCCATATACTGGTGTGCCCAACGATCCTACCAAAATCGATGCCCATGTCTTTTTTGCCTGGACACCGGACAAGGATGACCCGTATTACAAGACCAATAAAGCACCCGACAAGGCCCACGCAAAAATAGCCAATCCAACGGCAGACAATATCAACACTACATTCGTATCGTGCCTAGCCAACGATAAGAGTGGTAAGTAGCCCCGTTTAATAGTAGAGGGTAAAATGGAACTCACACCAGAACAACGCCTAGCTTCTGCCGCACTTGCGCAGCGTATGCTAGGAGGTAATGAATCAGAAATAGACATCCTGCAGGCTGAAGGCGGCATGGGTGACAATCTCGCACGGTCTGCTGGTGCGGCAGTGCTAACTGTCGCCGTGTTTGGAGGCACAGCTGTGACCGCCAACACACATGCCAGCGCCAGCTCGGTGGCTGCCTCGCAGTATGAACTTCCAGGACAGACAAACGCTACAGACCCCTTTACTATTGAGAGTGGTGACCAACCGTTGCCAGGTATCACGATCACTATACCAGCGGTTGAGACTCAGACGGCTACAAAACAGCCGTCTGTCGCTACTGAGAAGGCGCGTGCGGAGCCCCAAGGGCAAAAATTAGCCGTAGACACGTCTAAGGACCTAAAACCCCGCCGAGCTACGATAAAGGGTGAACGCGTGCCCGACAGCGTATACGGTAATGCTTATTTATCCCAGCACGACAAACGTTGGGCGAAGAGATCGTATAACCCGCTTGGTATACACGATAGGATTATTTCTGGCAGTGGTTGTGGACCAACCAGCCTGGCTATAATTCTTACGGAAGCTGGAGAGAAAGTTACGCCCTATCAAGTTGGACAAAATATTATTCGGCAGGGTTTGCGTGCTAAAAGAGGCACAGCCCACAAGGCGTTAGTCAAGATACCAGAAGACTACGGTATTGATGCGGGGTTCATCCCTTCGACCAGCCAGGCTATAGATAGAGCTTTTAGGGTCGGTAAAGCTGCTGGCGAAAAAACCTTTGTAATCGTCAATGGCCTCGACGAGGATCCTGAGACCCCGGCGACTACCGGAGGACATATTTATGTGGTGGCTGGCATAGCGCCCAACGGTGAGTATCGGGTGCTTGACCCTAACTCTTATGCAAAGACGCTCAACACCTTTCCTAAGTGGCAAGTTTCTGGGCCGGCAACAATGGCTGTCCGGATCACTATACCTGCAAAGGAAAAGCCAGCCGAAGACACAATTACGACTATTGATAAGAAGACGGCGCCTGAAGCTGTGGAGCCCGCGGGACAGTTTGACAACGTAAGCGCCGTAGATAGCGCTATTGAGATAAATGCCGCTAGTTTGCCGTCAGTAACCATACCCGACATCATCGTTACACCGCCAATTGCGTCACCAGTCAAAAAAAGTAAGCCAACGCCTAGTGCGCCGCCACCGGCCGAAAAGACGTCCAAGGGCGCTGAATACAAGATAACTGCCCGTGACGAAGCGGCACTCGAAGCAATGATCAACCTTGGTGATAATTGGAAAAACAGAGGCATTGCCTTGCGCTATCTGATGAGGGAGGGTCTCAACCCTGCACAGGCAGCTGGTCCGGTGGGCAACTTTATGATCGAATCGAACGATCATACAGGAGACGATGTCAACCCGCGTGCTAAGCAATTAAATGATGGCCCAGGCAGGGGTTTGGCCCAGTGGACGGCCAAAACCGCCAATCACGCTGGCGGCCGTTGGGATACCGACCCAGTAAATCTCTTGGACTTTGCGAGTGACCGTGGCCTCGACCCTTACGCATTGGAGACTCAGCTGGCCTTTATCGTGTACGAAGGCCGGGATTCGAAGACTCAATGGAATGATACCTGGCCTGCGCTTTTAGCGACCAATAACCCCGGTGATGCGGCGATCGCTTTCGAAAAGAATTACGAGGCAGCCGGAGCACCCGCCCATGGCCCACGTAGCGATGCGGCCCAAAAAGTCTACGATAAGTTCAACGAATTGCTAGCCGGCTGATAGGCCGCAACTACTTACTGCTATAAGTTAGGCGGAGCCTGTTGGTCCTCTATCGGTGAGGGTTGTGAGATGGTCTGTGAGACGAAGTCTGGGACTTCGATAACTACATGAGGAATAGGCGTCATATCGACATGGGCGGCCGGAGTCTGTACCAAAACTGTAGTGACGAGCGCCAAGGCGGCGGCATGCTTGGCAAAGACCCTATTCCTATATTCCCGACCACGTTCCTGGCCGATACGCTGCTGATTGTAGTGGAATAGCGTGGTGGCCCTATCAAACCTGGTTTCGGGGACGGGCTCTTCGTAGAAATGTTGATTCAGATTGGCACGGTATCTTTGGTTAGCTTTGGTATCGATCAACCCCCTAGTCAGAAATGAGGCTGTCGACAACGCTGCCCTGCCATAGAGGACTGAAGTCCGGAATTGGTGGTCGAATTGCTTCTTTTGAATGGCTACCAATTCCCCTTTGGGTGGTTGCTGGGGCGCGATCCTTTTGCGTACGGCAGTAGCTATGCCACCCGCCTTTTTGCTGACATTAAGTGGCCGCTTTATCCGTACTTCTTGGGTAGTGGCAGAAGGGTCCTGAGTAGGCATCTTAGCCTCCGTTTGCGGCGGGAAAATTTTACCTAAACTTAGAGGCTCTGCTCCTGGTGATGGGCTTTTACGATTGAATTCTTTTCCTAGCATTGTTATCTCCTGTTAACTATCCGTTAGTGAATGTAAATCTATCGAAATATTGTCGGTGGGTCGTGTACCCCTAAAGTATGCTGTAGGGCTTGTGATGTGGACGTTACTCACCGTTTGCTCGATAATCGCCCGGGTCGTGGGGCCTATCCGCTCCTCGAAATCGGCCGTGTCACCCACGTCCAGGGGGCTAGAGCTGGTTATGTGTAATGTGGTCGGGTCTCCTCTATCTGACCGGCCAAAAGGTGAACATACTACCCCTACCGCATTAGCTCTTAATAGCAACCAACCCATGGCTTTAGCATGCCCAGCCCTCACATGTCTCTGCCATTTTTCGGACATTAGTTCGACATATACCGCACTGTCACTGACGGACAGTGCGGCTAGCAATACAGTATTATCGGAAGTTGAAAAGTTCATTGGCTCGTGTCGGTGGCGGACCTCGTCTGGCTGTAGGTGTATACGGCCCTGGCCTGGGTGGCACTGTATAGTTGTCCCTGGCCATATTGTTTGGTCTTGGTCGGCAATCCGGATGTGAATCTCAAGCTGGTCATCTGCGGTGCCATAGGCCATATTTTTTGGCCCAATCTCTACCTCATACATGGCTGGTGGCCGTCCTTCCTAAGCCGACTGGCCCTGCATTACGCATAGTGGTTACTTTGACTGTAGGATTGTTTGCCCCAACCCGGATTTGGAACCCGCCACCTTTTAAGCCAAAGCTAGCCAACAGCGTTTCGTTGGGCCGTATCTGGCTGTCATTGTCAGCTTGCACTTCCTCATTTTTTCTCTTCTTCCTGCTGCGCCATCGGCTCTGCGTTTTGTCTTGTTGCTGGGAGATTGAGTTGGCAACTTCGGACGCGGCCCGCGCCTTATAGACAACCGCCCTGCCCCCGGTTGTCCTCTTTTCGCCAATAATGTGACATATGCCATTAACGCCGATATGTCCATACACCTTAAATATGTTTGGCTGGGCACCGTTGGCGTTGCCTCTATCCTGGCTCTGTTCAGGTTTTTCATAGCTTCCTACGATCAGTTCGGCGGGATATTGAGCGAGCAGCATGGACGACAATGTAGGATTACCCATGTCATCGGCCGTCTGGCCGTTGAAGTAGCCTTTGTCAACGATACTGCGCAGTAATACGGACGGTGCTTTCATTAGATCTACGACCAACGTCGGTGGGGCTTCCTGGTGGTTTTCTGGCATGCCAGCTTGTAGCCTGACGACCATCCCACCGAGCTGTAATGCGGATTGGTATCTGTACAGTGACGAAACGGCTTCGGGATAGTAAATTCCTACGCCTTCGTACGGTATGTATTCGTTAGTATGGCCATAATAGTCGATCTGCTCTAAATCGCCCCATAATGAAGTGCTGCCCAATAATGTATTGCCGCTTGTGGGCATAACGGATAAAACTGAATTTTTGGGTAGCTTTTGGATCTTGCGTAAATACTCTTGTGATGCAACGGCTAGGTCTTCGTTGCCACGCAGAGGTCCCATAACCTCGTTCTCGATAAGGACTGCGAAGGGGTCACGCAATTGCGCGGTCCACCTGACCGGGCTGGCGTCTATAATATCCCTGAGGTGTGGACTGCCATCACTACTGATGGCTTTACGGACTTTTGCATGATAACCGCCCCTATCCCTGACTCTCGCCATCATAGACGCCAGCAATACGTCTTTGTATATGGATTCCTCATAGGCGGCATACTTGCTTTCGCTGATGCTGCCATCACGCAGAGCCTGGTTTCTCATGGCTAAAAGCTCCCATGCACGCAAAGGGACGCCAATAAGCTCAGGTGCAGTCACACACAGATGCTCGAATTGCCTAATGAACTCTATAGTGCCTGGCTTTAGATTCTCGTCAGCGCTGTAGTCGTAGGGTTCTGACTCATAATATATTTGATGAAATACATTAACGAGCTGATGTACGTGCCTTAATAGCTGAGCATTATCAACATTACGGCCCAATTCCTTGGTTTGGAGATCAAATTCTATTGGCGCTAATTTTGTTAAACTCGCGGTTGTTGAACCTGAATCCGTAAGCGCTACCAGGCTGCCGGTGTTTGGGTTGGTATCCAAGTCGGTAAGTACAACTTCTAGTCGCCAGTCACCGCTTTCCAGCTCGCCGTCGGCGTAAGCCGGATCTAATGACTGAGCCTCATTACGTGCATTTGGGTCAAATACAAACATACCGTAGGCGTGCTTCATCGGCATTTGAGGCGTGCCCAATGGCGAATGGTCTGCTTGGATTATGGCTGCCTGCGCCCAGATTTCACCGCTTGTATGGTGCGCGTCAACGGCGATTATTGTCTTACGGTCGCCGACAGGCTTGCCCTGGGTATAGTCCGTATGGAAGACTACTTCTGCCACCCTGCCAGGTACTTTTAAGTGGTCCCGGCCAGGGTATTTGTCGTCGACGACGCGGCCTGAATAATAAGGTAACTGCTGTGCGTAGTACAAGTTACTGACCAGTCCGGTCAGCCCATCATCGGCAGAAATAGCAGCAATACCTATGTGTCCCACGACTTCCTGGGCTGGTACCGGAATCCGTAAGTGATTTCTTATGCCTTCATCATTGCCAGTCGCCAGAACTGGATTCAAATATGTTTGCTCCACGAACGGTGTGTCTGGATCATGCGCTGACCGCTCAGCCATAGTAACCCTTGCTTGATTATAAATAATGCAGAAAATATCTACATATAATTGAGATGAAGGCATTAAAACATGGTATATATATTCTATGCAAATTATTACGTAATATTTAGTACGTCATAACGGACACAAAGCAGCAGATGGCTAAAGGCATATATGAAAGAATTCTTACCACAAGACCAATTTGATTTACGATTGGTAGCAGACCAGGCATTTGTCACGGGCATTGTCGAAACTATGTCGTCTGACGATATGGATACGGCGGACGGCATAGATACGCCAGCTTACCCCCAGACTGCTGACGAGATAATACAAGTGCAGGCGAGCTCGGCACCGTACATATCTCCAAAAGGCCTGCTCAATCATATCCAACGGCTAGAAGGCCCGGAGGTGTCGCCAATTGAGCCTGTCGAGCTTATTGCAAGGCCTACATCGGAGACCCGGTCCGATGCCCAGGAATTGGTTGCCATGCCGCCTGACTTTCGCCCTATAAGCGAACTGAAATCGGTGACGCATGCCAGCTGGAGTATCGCGGGCTATCGTCAACCGACGGCTTTTGAAACTGTAACTTCCAAACTTTTAGAGTCTAACGATGGTGAATCCGCGGGCTATATATTCCAGCTGCTAGCGGCATGCGTGGCCGCGAGCCTTATGGCGCCCACCCATCGGATTGACAAGCGATACCCATCGGTAGCACCAATCAATACGAACGAACATCGGGAGCCGCTCATCCAGTATATCCATGCCCTTCTGACGGAGCGCGTGCCTAAGCCGGTGCGCGAAGCTGCGATTGGACAAGATGTGGCTCGGATCATACTTCGGGAAGCACACGCGGCCATTGAGCAGGTAGATAAGGACCGCAGCGTAACTACGCGGCTCAGCAACTTGTCCGCCCGTTTGATGCCGAACCGTGCTACGTACCGTGACAATCTGGAAGTTTTTCGTGCGGTTGAAGCGGCGGGCGCGAGTGTCTTGGATAGTATCATCGCCTTCAGCGATAAGCATCCTGCGTATACCGCACTAGAGGTGGCGAAGATTATTGGCTTACAATCAAGCTACTACCGCCCAGATACTGAATCGGTAATCGCCTCCAGCGACGAACTTGTTGGTAGAATTGAAGACCTACAGCAATCGCCTACCGGTGGAATCAAGGTCCATGCCGTGAACCTTAGTGAGCAGGGCGACATGACTGTGGTCATAGATGACGGCCGTGGCTGCATGTATGTCACGCATGCGCTACTAGGCGTGGAGCGTCTGGGTGCTGACACTAAGAACATCGCCCAAATTACCGCCGTAGGCATTTGGTCGTCAGCGCTTAAGCTGGTCAACGGTAGCTAGGGTGTTGTAATTGAGCTGCCTGCGATCGTAAAGGTGAATTGCGACGATCTGGCGCTGACGCCATCGCTCATGGTTATTTTGCAGGAGTATTGCCCATCTGGGACCGAGTCAGCGATGGTTACTTGTATCTCGCCAAGCTGTTGTCCGCTAGTAAAGAAAGGAATACACGATATTCCTGGCGTCGTTGGCAGGATCTGTCCGCTCAAAGAGCCTATAGTAGCAGTATGGTCTCCAATGCGTTTGATACTAAAAGGAACTTGGATAAAGCCGGGCTCACTACGCGTTATGGACCACGGGCTGATGACTATTCCGAAGCTAACAATCGGCACTACTTGGGTAGGAGGCATAGCTGTTGAATTGTCGTATTTGGGAGCTGATGGTGTCGGCGTATTGCTGGCGGTCTTAGTAGACGGCGGCTTTGAGGCAGGAGTCTCAGTTGCTGGACTTGGTGTTGGGCTAGTAGCCTCTGTCGGCGATTCTGAGGTTATAGCAGCCGAAGTAACTGACGAAGGTGTTTGTTGAGTCTGTTTGCTGGCTGTACTAGAGGTATGGTCAGGGCGGTTTAAGGCAAAAATTGCGCTCGTCATCCCGAGCAGCGCCACCAGCATGCCTGTCACAACCAACTTATTACGCCTATTTAAGCTCAGGATAGATTTTAGAGATGACAGGGCCTTGTTTTTCAAGACTAATTCCTCGTTTAGAATATATATTATACTCTAGAAAAGCCTAACTGTCAATATCCTGAACATCTATACTTAAGATGGCTCCTGTCGGCGTCTAGATGGGGCTATCGATATGGGACCACAATGCACCAAGGCCGGTGTCGCGCAGGCTGATCCCCTGCTCCTGCAGTAAGTCACGCAAACGGTCGGATTCGCTCCAGTCTTTGTCGGCACGGGCGGCGTCGCGTTCGGTTACCAGCTTTTGCTGTTCGATGGAGATTGCTTGGCGCTTGCCGAGACTAAGACCGAGGGCGCTATCAACGAAATCGATGAAGACTTCTAGATGCGAGGCGTCTTCGAAAGTTAGCTTGGTCTGGCCGGCTTGGTCAACGACTTGCGATAAGATCCTGAGAGCTTCTGGTGTGCTGAGGTCGTCCTTGATGGCGGCGGTCATTTCTTGCTGCTTGTCGGCAAAGTAGTCGGCACCGTGCGGTTCGGCATCGGTACTGGCTTGGAAACGTAGGTCAGCAAAGGCCTGGAGCGCGTGTAGGCGGTTTTTGGCCGCTTCTAGGCTATCCCAGCTAAACTTGCTCTGCGAGCGGTAGTGCGACTCCAGGACGTGCAGACGGAAGACTTCTAGGCTGTAGCCTTTGGCTTCAATATCTTCTAAAGTGATACCATTGCCGAGTGATTTGGAAATCTTTTCTCCCTCAATAGAAATGTGGTTGGCGTGCATCCAGTATTGCGAGAATGGCTTGCCAGTGGCGGCTTGGCTCTGGGCAATCTCGTTGGTGTGGTGTACCGGGATATGGTCGATGCCGCCAGAATGGATGTCAATGGTTTCGCCAAGGTACTTCATGGCCATTGCTGAACATTCAAGGTGCCAGCCTGGGAAACCTTTGCGGGCTTGGCCATCGGGTGCTGGGAACGGGCTGTCCCATTCCATGTCGCGCTGCTGGCCAGCCGGGCTGAACTTCCAGAGGGCGAAGTCGGTTGGGTTGCGCTTTTGCTGGTTGTAGGTCACCCGAGCACCGGCTTGTTGTTCGTCGAGGTCGAGCTGGGCGAAGTCGCCGTATTGTGGGAATTTGGCGGTGTCGAAGTAGACGCCATCATCAATAGTGTAGGTAAAGCCTTTGTTTTGTAATAGGATAACTAGTTCGATTTGTTCTTGGATATGCTCGGTAGCTTTAGTCAGGTAGCCTGGCTGAGAGATGTTGAGGCGCTTGAGGGCGTCTTGAAAGTAATCGCCGTAGAACTTGGCGACATCCCAGGCGGTCTTGCCTTCGCGGCGGGCGCCCTTCTCCAGCTTATCTTCGCCGTCATCGGCGTCGCTGACCAGGTGTCCAACGTCGGTGATATTCATCACCCATTTAGGCGTCAGACCTGCCAGTTTGAGGCTACGGATCAGCAAGTCATAGCGCACAAAGGTGAACCAGTTGCCAACATGCGGGTAGTCATAGACCGTTGGGCCACAAGTATAGACACTGACCGTTGGCGGGTCGAGTGGCTTAATGTCTTCAATTTGTTTGGTCTGGGTGTTGTAGAGTTTCATGGTCTGTTAGCTCTGCTTTCTGCTTGAGTTTGTCGAGTAATGTGGTAGCGTAGCTTATACACTCTGACTTAATCTCATTGAAAGGCCGACCGTCGGTAACTTTGAAGCCGCTGGCGTAGGGGTGGCCGCCTCCGCCAAAATGCTCGGCTAACTCGGCGCCAATTGGTGCGCCGTGGTTGCAGCGGATAGCAGCCGTTGTCTTGCCATCGTCGTAGGTTTTGAGGACGATGCTTACCAGTACGTCTTGGGTTTGCAGCATATCGCCCTGCACAAGTGGTCCCGGATTGTAAAGTGGGCTGTAAGCGGTAATCTCTTGTTGTGGGACGGTGACGATAGCGATGGCGCCATCGGCGTGCATCTCGGTACGCTCAATTAGCTTGGCTTTGTATTTAAAGATAACTTGGGGCATCTTGTTTGCTTCGCGGCGGGCTTCTTCTAATGCTGCCCGGCTGACGCCGGCGTCAATCATAGCACCCATTGCCCGGTACGTAGCCGCACCGGTCAGCTGGTTGCTGAGGCCTTGGGTATCGCCAAGGATGGCAGTCATCATATTGGCTTGGGCGGCAACGCTCATTGGCCATCCGAGCTGGCTGGCGATATTATAAATTAGCTCACCAGTCGACGACGTCTGCGGGTCGTTGATAGTGACCGTCGCAAAGTCGATGTTGTTGCTGACCTCGCCGTGGTGGTCAAGGACGGCACACGGCTTGCTGGCTAACCAGTGGCGCTGGCCGGATTGCTGCAATTTCTCTAGTAAGGTCAGTGTCGAAGCGTCGACAATGATGCTGGCATCGAATTGCTGGGGGACGTCTTTGACGACTCGGTCCCAGCCTTCTAGGTAGCGTAAGTAGCCTGGGGTCTCTACGCCGCAGTACAGGATTGGCGTTTTGCCGAGGTCGCCTAAGATATGCTCGAGGGCGAGGGCGCTGCCTAGCGAATCGGCATCGGGGTTGTCGGCTTGGATAATAACAATCGTCTGGGCGTCGTTGACGATAGCGGCAACCTGGTCGGCTTGTGGGTATGATGACATAGCTACTATTGTACCGTATCCTTCTGTGAAATAGTTTCATTTCACATATTTATGGTACTTCGTATATTTATAACGTGCGGCGCTCTTCGAGGGCCCGTCCCAAGGTAATTTGGTCGGCATACTCCAGATCGACGCCAATTGACAGCCCACGTGCCAGGCGGGTGATTTTGACATCACGGTCGCCGACTTGCTGTTGGATATATAAAGCCGTTGATTCGCCTTCGACACTGGCGTTGGTTGCCAGGATAATCTCTTCGACCTTATCTTCGTCCACCCGCTGCACCAGTTCATGGATATGCAGCTGCTCTGGTCCAATTCCGTCAATTGGCGACACTAAGCCACCTAATACATGGTAGGTACCCTTAAACTGGCCGGTTTTCTCGAGCGCCACAATGTCGAAGGGGTCGGCCACTACGGCAACCACCTGCTTGTCGCGCCGTGGGTCGGTGTATAGATCAGACAATGTCTGGCCAGCTGGAATCAACGCAAAGGTTTTTTGGCAGTAACCGACGCCACTGTGTAGCCGCTGTAAGGCGTCGGCTAGCTCGGCGCTCTTATGGTCGTCGTGCTTTACCAAATAGTAGGCATAGCGCTCAGCAGTACGCGGGCCCACACCCGGCAAGTTACCAAAACCCTCAATCAAATCCGTCAAAGCTGGCGGCAATACATTCATACTCATTACATGCCGAGGTTGCCGAGCATACCCATCATCGGCTGCATCTTCTCAGCTGCGACTTTCTGGCTCTCTTGGATGGCTTCTTTGACAGCTTCTTCAACCCAACGCTCGAGCTGGTTGATGTCATCAAGGTCAACAAAGTCAGGGTCGATGTGGATCTTCTTGATCTTCTGTTCGCCGGTAATTTCGACGATCACTGCGCCATCACCTTTTTCGACAGTAATGATCTGCTTTTGTAGTTCTTTTTGAATTTTCTTAACGCGTAGTAGCATTTTAGCTTGGTCAAAACGGTTCATGTAATCAATTCTCCTGTTAGCAAAACTTATTGTATCAGATATGGCAGCTGGTTGCTTGTGATAGGCGGCCGCTGTTGGTATGACTGGATGGTTGTCGGGTTATGGCGCCAGGCTACAAAATAGCGCTGGACATGGAAACCTACCATACAAAGGACTAAAAAGGCCATCAGGCTGTAGGCGGCGGCTTCGGCGATGGGGTTGCGTGGGAAGACCTTCTTCCACTGGTGTAGCAGATAGGCAAAACCACCGCCTAGTACGAGATACACCAGAGGTAGCATATAGCTGAGGCCAGCAGCACCGTTGAGGGCGGTCAGTATGGCGCCGATGGCTAAAAACAGGCCGATTAGTAATGTGCGGGCGTTACGCAAATGCCGCTGGTAAAAAAGTATACCCAAGGCCACTAAGGCAGTGGCAGCGACATCAAGCAATGGTGTGCGCCCCAACCAATACTCTGGCGCGACTGGTCCGCGGACAATAAAACCGGTGACACTTAAGGCTAACTGCTTGGCTAGTACGGTCAGGTTCGGCATGCCGGCTGGTAGTCCTAGCCACTGCTGAATAAGCGATGGGTCGCGCGCTAAAGCCAGGCTCAAAATAATTACGACGACCGTAAAACAGAGCGCAGCGATACCTAGATACGTCCGGGTAGATTTACGCAAATGCTCGGCGAGCGTACGGCGGCAGATATAGGCGGCTACTAAGACGAACCATAATCCACCTGGCGCCAGCAATGACAGGCTAGCGACCAGTGCGAAGATGGCGACGGCTAGGTTTGATTTCTCGGTGCTATTGACCCAGACTGTAACATTAAGCAGCCCAAGTACTAGTAATGTAAGGGCTGTAAAGCCGGCGCCATAGCGTCCAGTCTGTAGTAGCCAACCACTACTGGCGAATAGCGTTGTTACAGCTAAGCCATTAAGTAATCCGTACCAACGCCTGGTAAGTGTAAAAAATAACCCAATACAGCCGAGGCTAATAATAACCGAAGCCAGACGCACTAGGCGGACAGGGTCGCCGGGTAATTGCAACAAGATGGTGGCAAGCAATTTGTACGGCAACAATAAAGGGTTGTCGAGTAGGCTGGATGGCTGGCTGAGTGTTTGGATGGTGTATTGCTCACCGGCGGAAGCTGGCACGAAATGTGTCAGGCGGTAGCAATATAGTAATACTATAGCCACGACAAAGGCAGCGGCTATAACGATGAGGGGCGACTGCGCGACCCACTTAAATCGAAACTGTTTTCGTTTCATTCTTGCTACTAGTATATCATTTTGATGGCGTTTACTCGTCAAAGCCGATGGCATCATGTTTGGTATCCAGCGAGCTGATCTTCTGACGCTCCCTATCAAAGTATAATGATACGCCGCCGACTGGGCCGCTACGGTGTTTCTTGATCAAGACATCAAGGACGTTCTTACGGTCTGATTCGGGGTTGTAGTAATCTTCGCGGTACAAGAAGGCGACGATATCGGCGTCTTGCTCGATTGAACCAGATTCACGTAAGTCGGACAGCTGCGGGATTTGTGGTGAGCGGCTTTCTACCGAACGGCTGAGCTGCGACAATGCAATGACTGGTACTTTAAGCTCACGGGCGACCTGCTTGAGGCCACGCGAGATGTCAGTAATTTCTTGGACACGGTTGTCGCTCTTGGCAAAGCGGCTTCCGCCTGACATCAGCTGTAGGTAGTCGATAATAATCAATCCAAGCGGCTCTTTGTGGGCTTCGCGCCGGGCTTTGGTACGTAGGTCGTTGACCGTAATACTTGGTGAGTCGTCGAACAGTAGCTTGGCTTCTGACAAGTTGCCCATGGCCTGGCCGATTTTTTCGAAGTCGCTGTCGGTAAGGTTGCCGGTACGTAGTGCCCATGAGTCAACGCCCGACTCCATGGCCAGCAGACGGTCGACCAACTGCTCCTTACCCATCTCCAAGCTAAAGATCAAGACCGGTACCTGGCCTATTTGGGCGACATTGCGCGCTAAGTTGAGCACGAATGCCGTCTTACCCATCGCTGGACGGGCAGCTAGGATAAATAAGTCTCCCTTTTGCAGACCGGCCAGCATGTCATCCATGTCTTGGTAGCCCGTTGGTACGCCACGGAGTTTGCCTTTGTCTTTATGGAGGTCATCGAGGCGCTCAAAGCTGTCTGCCAACACGGTTTCGATACTGACGACGGTTTGCTTGATCTGGTGGTTACTTACCTCAAAGAGTTTGGCCTCGGCCTCTTCGACCAATTCTTTGATGGTCTTAGTCTCATCGTAACTTAAGTCACCGATCTCTTGACTGGTGCCGATCAGTCGGCGGCGGACCGCCTTTTGGGCGACGATCTCGGCATAGTTCTCGACGTGGGCGGCTGTCGGCACATAGTTTGTCAGCTCGGTCAGGTATTGTGCCCCGCCCACGCTGTCGAGGTAGCCATTACTCTGTAACTGGTCAGAGATGGTCAGGACATCAATGGCGCTGCGTTTGTCATATAACTGGCGGATGGCAACATAGATTTGCTTATGGCGTTCGTCAAAGAAGTCTTCTTCGTTGATGGCGTCAGAGATTTTAAAGAGGGCGTCAGTGTCAATCAAAATAGCGCCGAGCAATGATGCTTCGGCGTCGGTATTCTTTGGCAACTGTTTACGCTGGTTGCCACCTTGCATTGGTGGCTCGTCGCGTGGATCGTAATCCATTAGCCCTTAATCCCTATAATTACTCTTTGTGTTCTTCCCACTGCTGTATCTAGTATAGCAACTTCGGCGCCTATGTTGGCTACAACTAGCCCCAGTTCTTCAAATCCACCTATACATATGGACTTGAAGAACTGCAGGATGGGGGGTTGGTGGGATATTACGAAGCGAGGGCAAAGTGCACTCTAGTAACGTAGCGTCCACTACTTTTCCCCCATCCTGTCAGCGCAGTCCTCTGTTGGTCAGTGTGCCGGTCGGGTGAAGCTCAGATTCCAGCTGAGAGTGCCACCGTAGCTGATCACGAGGTTGCCCTTGGTAGTGGGGTTGTACTCGCTACTTGTCAGGTCGTACTTGACCCAGAGCTCATCATGCTCCTCTCGTGGTTGAACGTTGCTCTGGTAAGTCCGGATGACGTCGGTGAATTTGAGTCCGAGACATGGCGGCGTCAGTTCGACTTCGGCGAGGGTGCCGGTTGTGTGCTGGAAGCCATCGTCATGTGTTACGCGGCCGCCCACGAACTCGATGAGCTTTGCAAGACTGCCAGGATCATAGACCCAGATTGGCTCGAGTAGCAGACCCCATGCAACGGCTGACCACCGACCGCTGCTTTGGCGTTGTGTGTTCATGAGGATCCGCTTGGAGAGCCGAATCCTGTCCGGATTGATGCCGTGGTCGGGGATGTGTGTGTCGATACGTTGGACGCCATCTCGATACAATACTTGGCGCATGCTGTCCAGGTTGAAGTGCACGCTACTGAGTGTACTCCCTGGCAGTTTGTCGGTGTTCGCGAAGCCGAAACCTTCGCCGTACCTGAGGCTGGTGATGTAGCCGGGTACATTGTAGAGGATGGTACCTGAGGGCATGACTACTCCTTAACAGAGGACGGGCTGGGAAAGTGCTTGGAACGGGATGTTCACTGAGCATACATATTTTGACATAAATTAGATAATTAATCTAGTTTTCGAGAACTTCAGCATCCCCAAAGATATTGCTGATGGCGACTACGTCGAGCGAAGCAGGTCCGGCAGCGGCGGCCACAGGTACAATGTCTTCATCTTTGCTAAGCAAGATGCAACTAAGACTGTATTCTTTGCCAGTCAGCTGTTTGATGATTTTGAGGATAATTTCTTTGTTTTTGTCTTCGCTAATACGCTTTTTGTGGAAGGCAAAGGTAAAGGCTAGCTCTAGCGTGTCATCGTAAAAGGTTGGCCGTGACATGCGGGCGATACCGTATAGGGTGTTATATGACTTTTTAAGATCGTTAAGTACCGCTGGCCAGAGGTTCTCGTCGACAGCAATTGGTTCGCGGAGTTCTTGGGCGGCTGCTGGCTCTGGCTCAGGTTTTGCTTCCGGTTCAGCTGCAGCTGACGGTGTGGCGTTGGAGGGCAGTTGCGGTGTTTTGGCGACCTGGCTTGTGACTGTATCGGCAATTGGGCTTGTAGTAGTGGCGGCCGGCTTCTGGGGCTGGCGGGCTACAGACTGAGAGACGCTACGGGCTGGCGCCACGGCGGCGGCCGAGACGGCGACTTGCGGTTGGTGGACGGCAGCTGCCGGCAGGCTGGAGCTGAGGGCGTGTGACAACAGGCTTAATTCCAGGTAGCTTTCCGGGTTATGGGCCGCTGGCACTTCTAATAGCTTACCCAACAGTTCAAAGACCCCTGCCTGGCCGTTGCCGGCGATGACGTTGCTGCGGAGATGGCTAGCAAGGTGTTTGGCGACCTGCGGCGCAGCAAAACCCTTGGTGCGCAGCTCTTCTAAGGTTTGGACGAGGCTGGCGGCATCGGCGGACTGCAGCGCATTAGTAAGGCCGTCAATGGCTTCGTCGGTCGGTAGGCCAATTAGCGAGCGTACATAGTCGGCGTCAATCGCCCCATCATGTCCGCGCGTCTGGTCCAGCAAGCTGATGCTGTCGCGGAAGCTCCCTTCCCCATGGCCGGCTACTAATACGAGGGCGTCGTCGGAGATGTCGATCTTTTCGGTATCGGCAATCGACCGTAAGTGGGCCACGACCTTGTCTTGTGGGACCGGCTTAAAGATGAAGCGCTGGGTGCGGCTGACGATAGTGTCTGGCAGCTTGTGTGACTCGGTAGTGGCCAAGATGAAGATAGCGTGGGCTGGTGGCTCCTCCAGGGTCTTGAGCAAGGCATTGAAGGCCTCACGGGTCAGCATGTGCACCTCATCGATGATGTAAACCTTGTACTTGGCTACAGACGGGGCGATGTTTACTTTATCGCGCAGGTCGCGGATTTCGTCGATCCGCCGGTTGCTGGCGGCGTCAATCTCGATAATGTCGAGATGCATAGAGTCATCTGCGTAGGGTATGTCGTTGATCTCGTGGGCCAGGATGCGGGCAATGCTGGTCTTGCCAACGCCGCGTGGCCCGGTAAAGAGGTAGGCATGGGCTAATTTGCCGGTTTTGAGGGCGTGCTGCAACGTCTTGGTGATGTGTTCTTGTCCAACAACCTCATCAAGAGTCTTCGAACGATACTTTCGATATAACGCTTGCCCCATAGTCTTTCTAAGTATACGCCGTCTTCGTCGATCCGGCCGTTGTGATTTAGCCTGATGTCATACTATACATCCGATGACCTCCACCATCTCCTTGCCGGAGCAGAATAGATGGATGTCAAAGCTCTGACCCACGTGCACTTCAAACCAAACAACCGGCGCCAGCCGGTTGTTTCTTGTCTCCATCTAAAAAAGACGACATACTTTCCTTGGTAATTCGCTAAAACAAACAAGGAAAAGATATGCCGTCAACAGATATTGTACGTGATAGTCGTACACTCATCCAAAACAAACTACTGCCCTGCGTGCCCGCTCAGTGGTGGCCAATGCAGCAAGCAGCAAGATGCTCCGTCTGCTCAAGAACAAGAAGCTAGCCAACCATCTGAGCACCGTGTTTGACCAGTTGGCCCTGGTGCGTCCTGGCAGTTTTTTCAATATGGATCACTCTGACTTCAACGGCCTGACAGCCCTGGTTGGTGCCATCCAGACTAGGAATGGCAGAGCCATTCCTGCAATGGTCGAGACAACCTACGCCTACCATATTCCTGCTGACAGCGACAAACCACGGTGACGAAGATTACGCCAGGACATGCTGTTCTGTCGCCAGACCCAGAGCTTTACTGGCCATACCATTGACGCCCTGCTGAATGTCGAGGGTGCAACATTCTACATTCGGCTGAAAGCCGAGAACTACGTCGAATGTGACGGACAACGGACCAAGATTGAGGCAGTGCCACAGAAAGATGCACTCATTACTAGCAGCCGGATGAAGATTGTCCGCATCTACTACCACCGCTTTGAGATTGAAGAGACATTCAAAGATACCAAGCACTTGTTTGAGTACAGAGGCTATAGTTCAACCGACCCACCAGCCTCAAGGTGGTGTTGTGGCTAGCGTTTCTAAGCGTAGTCCTGCTGTACGCAATTACCAAACCGGGCAAACGACCGGATGCTGCCAACTCTAAGAAATGGCGCTCCTGGGTGCGCGAGGCTTACGAGTGACTGCAGAGGGAGATTACTGGCTACCCGGGGTTGACGGGGCTGACGCCCCGACGACCTGACTGGGGTCAGGTGTTATTATTTGAAATATTTGTATTAATGTGTTATACTATAAAACACTATGCAACTTGAACCCAACCCCAATCCCGCTGACGGCGAATATGTTTTAAGCTTTGAATCACCCGCCGATTGTAAGGCTGTGATCGAAGCGATGGCGAGATCAGCGGTGGCTAGGGCAGCTAGGCTTGACGAAGTTGATGGTATGAGTAAATTTTTTCTAGGGGTCGGGCTTAATGTTGACATGAAAATCAATGTGCATCGTCTCACGACAGACTTTCTAGTAGAACGGCTTATTGATTTTGGCTCACCCGCGACGCGACTAACAATTGCCCAGGCTGCCAAGACCTCGGCTTCGCAGGTAGAAGCGGCAAGGGTTATTATACTATCTGAGCATGCGGCCATGGAGGCTTCAAAACTATCTGCTCAACTTCAGGGCGATAATACACCGGCTGTGCCGGAGTTGTTGCCTGAGGGGCTCGATTACGATCAGTTCCTTAGTATTATCGACGACCAAGATCCACGCTGACTAGTCGCCGTTGCGGCAGTCGACCTAACGACCAAACAATCAAATGACGCCTATGTCTTAGTTGATACGACAGAAGCTAGAGCGCGGCTTCGATGGCGGCCCATTCGACGTTGGCGTCGTCTTCTGGGACGTTGACGCTAACTTGGTCGCCGGGCTTGGCTTTAAAGTAAGTAACGCTGGCTAAGAGCACGCGGTAGTGGCGGCTGCCAACTTCTACATAGTAGTGGCCCTTTTCGAGTTTAAGGGCTCCAACGACCTGCTTACGGGCTACAGGGCCAATTTGCTTGTACATAAAGGCGCCGTCTTCGGCAATAGATAGCTTGAGAATGTCACCTTGGACTAGCTTGGACTTGCTGGCGTAGTTTGCTGGCACCGGATAGGTCTTGCTGTCTGAGCCGACCATGTTTTGGCCATCAAAGACACCTTCGATAACTTTGCCGCTCACATCCTCGGTGGCAATAGGTACAACACGTTCGTCATCGCCAACTAAACTAATCAGCAGCTCGTTTGCTGCTGCTAAGTCTGTTTCCGCCTCTTGTATGAGTGCCCTCAGTCTTTTGATTTGTTTTTCTGGTACGTCTGCCATGTTGTCTCTCTATTTCGGTGCTCAACAGCCTAGGACTGTCGTGCTTTGACACTAATCTTCTCCATAAACGTATCATGAATCGTTAGTCAAGTCAAAATTGAACACATTTTATGTGGAAAACTTTTCCTTTTCGACTCTTGATTAGACCTCAGATTTACTTCTTTGTTTTCGGTATGTCTTCAGGATCGAAGCTTAGTATACCAAGATATCCAATTCCACGCACGCTTTGGATAAGATGGTCGTGGTGTGGGGCGAGATTGTCGCGGACCCGTTTTAGGGGTACTTTGACCGATACGGTGGATTGTGACCCGCTATCTCGCAATAAGTCGGCATGGTTCCGAACTTTATTAGGATGCCTAGCAAAAGAGGCCAGGATATCAAAACCCATAATGGTGACATCTATCGGCCTATCTAATTCGGTTACTACTGACCTGCTGCCGGGATCTATGACAAGGTAGTTGTCTACGGAAGTGCCTAAAAATAGTGGTGACTCATCATCGGTAGGTGTTATGTCTTCGACTGTTGAGCGGATGACCAGCTCGCGTAACGGCATGCCGCTGAGGTGCATTGTCCGTAGTAGTTGTTCTGCCGGTACGCTGTCCATCCACGATTCAATTATCTGCCCGTCGCTATGTGTTAATTCGATTCTGCCTTCGGGTTGTATCATAATATAAATTGCCGTCTTTAATAATAAAAATAGAGTAAAGTCTGAGACTTATGCTTACGCTATCAAAACACCCCCTGCGAACAAGGGGTGTTTGATTAAGTCTGGCTAGATTAGACTAGTTCGACAGTAGCGCCGGCGTCTTCTAGGGCTTTCTTAGCAGCCTTAGCGTCATCGGTCTTTGCTTTCTCAACGACAGTCTTTGGAACGCCGTCTACGATAGCTTTAGCTTCACCAAGGCCAAGACCGGTTAGGTCTTTGACAGCCTTAATAACTGCTACTTTTTGGGCACCAGCGTCCTTAAGGACAACGTCCCACTCTGACTTCTCGTCAGCAGCAGCACCGGCTTCGCCGGCAGGAGCAGCTACGGCAACTGCAGCAGCTGCAGGTTCGATACCGTATTCGTCCTTGAGGATGTTCTTTAGTTCGTTGACTTCAAGCACTGTTAGCTTGGTCATTTCTTCAGCAAGTTTTTTCAAATCAGCCATTGTGATCTCCTTAAAATGTTAGGTTAGGCCGTGGCCTTAGCTTCGACGCCATCTAATAGCGCGTGTAGGTTGCCTGATAGGGCATTCATTGTGTCGTTGACTGGAGCCAACAGTGTTGCAATAACGCTGCCGATCATGACATCCTTGCTTGGCAAGGCGGCCAGTGTCTTGACTTCTTCAGCACTGAGGAATACACCGTCAGCAGAAATCGCGCCTACGAACTGTAGGGTTGGGTTCTTTTTGGCGAATGCAGCCAGTGCTTGCGCAGGAGCGACTTCATCTTCGTTGTTGAAAGCATACAAAAGCATGCCTTCAATTGCGCTGGTGTCGGCACTCTTGAGCTTGTCGTTCTGTTGGATAGCCTTGATAACCAAACGGTTCTTGACTACCTTGACTTTAGTACCATTTTCGCGGGCTTCGCGGCGCAATTGCTGGATAGCCTTAACGGTGGTACCTTCGTACTTAGTAACAACAGTCATCTTTGATGCAGCGAGCATTTCTGCTACTTCTGCGACAACTTCATTTTTCTTATCTTTGGTTAATGCCATAGATTGTGGTTCTCTCTTTGTAATTAAGAGTAATTTTGGGTGGCTGCGCGATCGACCTCTGCGCTACCTGATGATTGGCCAAACAAAAACGTCCCTGCTTACGCAAAGATGTTGGACATGCACAGCTGTTTAAATAATCAAACTGTTGTGATGTGTCTACCTTGGCGGCTTTCTTAAATCTGCGTCTGGCATTGCTGCTTTTACAGATCGCCGCTGTCTTTGGCAATCAGGAGTTATTATACGCTTTATAGATAGCTAAATCAAGGGGGCGATCAGCCGGCTAACGCTTCGCCCAATCCAGAAAAACCGGCCTTAACAGCCATTTTGTCGAGGGTGCTAAAGTTGCGGGCGATAAGCGAAAATTTGAGCGGCAAGGATACTGACGACTGTTGGATTGTGGTCAGCATCGTCAGTAGTCCGCCGACACCTTGCGCGGCACTGGCTGAAAGGTCGGCAGTTAACTTTTGTATAGCGTGCTGCTTGCCAGCATTTTCGGGTTGCGCCTGGAGATACTCAAGCAACTCGTGCGTGGCTCGGGCGGTGTCGCCTTGCATGAGGCTGCCGGCAAGATTAACGATGAAGACCTGTTCATCCTTATTAATTTCTAAAAGGTTGTAGCGGTCAAATATAGCGATGGCCAGATTATTACCCATGACTCGGAAATTGCCGGGATGGATATCTGAATGGGCGAGGCCGTGTACGAATAGTTGCTCTACGTAATTGTGCGCCATCTTGGTGGTAATTTTCCGGTAGTCGCTTTGTGTTATACGACCGTTGGCAATATCGGTTTCGTTGCCAGCTATGACTAAACCTTGGAGGTTATGACCGGCGACATACTCTTCACAGCGGACGCGGCGGGTACCGGTCGGCATAGTCTGCGGAACATGTATGCTAAGCGCTCCGCCATGATCATAAAGCTTCTCGTCATTTTGTAGTCTAAAGCGGGCATCTTTTAGCTCGAATGTTGGGTCTTCTAACTCGTCATGGATCCATCGGTGCACTTGCCCCATAATCGCTCCGAGGGTTGGGTATACAGTGCTATCGGGGTAAGAAGTACTTACATGTTGGATGCTCTTCTTTAGGATAGCGCTCATTTTGTCGAGGTTGTATTCGACATTCGGGTTCTTGACTGATAATGCCATCCGCCGGCCATCTTTTAGTGTTACATCATAGACAGTCATCAATGAGCCGCCGCCAATCCGCCCTCCAAAGGTGGTAATATTGTCCATAATCTCTGCTGTCTCAGGGTGGGTTTTGGCCTCGCGCTGCAGGACGCGTAGTGCCTGGATGCGTGTCTGTCCACGGACATTGTCGTAGGCGTCATCAAAGACGGCAGCGTCGGCGGCCGGCAGTTCAAAGTACTGTCCTGCTAGCTGCAGCATGCGTACGCCTAGGGCGCCCGATTGCATGCCGATCGTTCGGGCAAATACTGCCGGCGACATCCGTTTGGCGCCGATGGCTCTGTCTGTGCTGAATAATTCGAGTAATTGTAAGTTAGTAGGCCGTTGATTACTATGGGCAGCTTCATTATTTGCGCTGGGCAGACGGCCAAGCATTAGTCCAAGCAGTTTCCGGCTAACTGTATCAATATGGTTCTGGGCCACTTGGGGGTCGAGGCCATCGTGCAATATCCTATATTCGCGTAGTAGCCGGCCGGCTTCTGTTGTAGCCAGCTCTTCCATTCTTTTACGTTGGGTCGGATAGCGTAAGGCTAAGTCGGTAAGTACTGGTGCGATCAAGCTATACAGTTCATCAGAAGTGGCCGTATCAGTAAGTCCGCCCGTTATGTCGCGGAATATACCTATGCCCTCCCCTTGGTCGGTATTAAGCATAGTTGATTCTACAAGTCCGATAAGTTGTCGTTTTGACGATCCACTAAGCAATATGCCGTCGTTGCCGACTAATAATTTACGAATCATATAATATTTGGCTGCCGCCCCAACCATAAAGGTTTGGTCGAGTGTTACCTCGAATGTCTCATAAAGCCCGGTTCGCGGCAGTAGGTCAGTCCACTGTTGGAGCTTTTTTTCTTTCCCTCTATGATGCAGAAATCGGTAATCGCTAAAATTGAAGTATTCCGTGACACGCTTATCAGAAGAGAATGTCTGCGTGTATAGCCAACGTTCAAATACATATTCGGCAATCTTGCTGTCATCTTCGCCAGATAGCAACATCATTTCCAATGTTTTCAGATTTTCGTGGGCCGGCAGTGGCCGGCGGCCGCCTTCACGTTCAAAGCTGGCATCGACATAATTAGGGAGGATAATATTATCGGCAATCGCCAACCGGCCTAAGGTGCTGCTATCTGATAAAAAGGCTTGAACATCTTTTTTGATAATGTCGCTGATCATTTCAAGCTGCCCGATAGTTTCCGCTTTGTGCTCCGACAAATATTCCCAGGCTAACCGCTTTGATATGTCAGGCAAAAATGGCGTCTTTTGGTCTAGGAGCTCAAAGGCTTCATCGAAAGTTAAAAGTTCACAAGCCTGCAATAGTGCCGCCGGTGGGACGTCAAGCCTGACGCGGCTATCCGCAGATCGGTTTGCCAGGATGGCGACCGTAAAGTACCAGTCAACATCCCGATCATCTTCGGGGACTTGTAAGATAATATGAATAAGCGAATTGTAAATGCCGCTTGGCTTATCTTTGCTGGCAGACTCTAGGATTATCTGTATGGGCAGGTTTGCGACGCTGGCGGCTAAATCCCGGACATCTGCATAGGTCTTGACTTGCTTCATATCGGATTGCCAAGCTTTGTTGAGTACCGGTATTCCCGACAAATCACTAAGTTTGAAAGCGGTGAATGCGTTCTCCTCTCCTCGCCTATTAGCTTGTTCGGCAATGATAAGGTTGGCTATCCGTAGTATCTCGGCTGTTGAGTTTTCAAAATATCCACTGCCGGCTTCTATTGTTTGACGAATAACCTTCGGATTGTCGATATAAGCCAGCAGCTTGAGCTGGCTATTGAGTAGCCGGCGATCAGTAATTGGACCCCTAAGTTCCGGATCTTCATCCAATATATATACGCCATCCCTGGACATGGTACGGAAGAACGCCAATGCTAGCCGACTGGCATCAGCGCTGTCTATGTGCCTTTTGGCCAATGCCTTGTCTAGCTGTAACCTGAATTCACGGGCTGATATTGTCGCCAGTACGCTGGCATAGGCGTGCTCTATTGCAGGGTGTGGTCGCTTGTTAATGGTATCAAGGGGGTCTACATAATCGTCGTCGTCTTCTTTGTTGAGACGGTTGAGGTATAATCCTCGCTCTGCACCGTGCCGGAGTTCGGCTAGCTGTTCTCTCGTCAAAGTGCTCGTGTCTTGGAGCCACTGATCAGACGGCAGAGAGCTGCCGGTATCTTTAGTGTGCAAAAATTTATCTAATTCGATCAGATCGCCGAACGATTGTACGATTTCGACACGGCGTTGGTTGACTAAGGTTGAGAGCCTGATCATGCGGCCATCGGCGGATTTATCGGTACTGACAAAGGCTCCTGGCAAATAACCACTGGCAATAAAGTCGATCAATTCCGGTGTAAGTTGGGTATCCGGTTTGGCTGCGATCCCCGATTCGATAACTGCCTGCGTAAGGCTGTTATGCAGTGACTTCGAAGGCTGTAACTCTTCTATTAGTTTGCGTACTCCACTGACATTAAAATCGGCCTCAGTGGTTAATGCGGTTTCAACACAATCGGTCGTTAATATCTCTCGTTTTAAGGGGTTGAGCCGGACACCCAGTGCCGTAAGGCGGGTTTGAGCCTCGTTGCCAAATATAGCGGCAACCTTATCGTAACTGTCAATCGATTTTGCCCAAGCTAAGACTTTTTCATCAAGTATTTTATTGCTTGGTGAAATATAATGGTCTACTTTGGTCAGTCCATCGTCTTTTGGGAGATTGTAGTTTTCCGTGGGCTTGTAGTGTAATTTCGGTAGCCTTCTGCCGTAAGCAACAGTGATTGCCAGCATTGATAAGTCATATGCCTGCTGCTGATCTAGGCCTGGATGGCTAAGCTGTAAGGCCTTTGAGTGTAGCTGGATACGCTCATCAATCGGTATATATGCGTCGGTCTCTATGTGGGGTGAGCACTGTCGTTCAACGACGTACCGTAGGAGATGTGGGTTATTTGACCGGCGTGCTTCTTCTATAACAGAAGCTTCACTTACATACTCTTCCATAGCTGTCGCAGAGAAGCTTAGTGGTGTAAGGTCTCCAACGCGGGCATTCTGAACATCAAGTATCCGCAATAATTCCTCGGCATTTATGGCACGGTCGGTAGCTGTGCCATGTTCGTAATCTTCTACTATTATGTCTATTTCTGACGTGCGCTTCTGGTTTCTGGGCTGGCTGGCCTGGTACTCTTTGATTTTACGGAAGGACCGGGGTATGCCAGCGACGTTGATACCTTTCTCATCGAGCAGCTCATACTCGCCAAAGTCGGCCCGTGTCTCATGGGCCCGGGCTCTGCCAATCTTCGCTATCTCGTCCTCGTCCGTGTGCTGTTTGCTGTCTGCGACATGTTCTTCGTGGTTGTGTGTAAGCTCATGGGCGACTATGGCATCGATTTCTTCCCGGGTGTCAAACATGCCGATAGCCCCATCGCTGATAACGATAAGGTCGCCAGTTGCAAATATGACAGGCTTAGCGCTATGGACTACCTGAGTAACGACTGGCTTATCGCTAGCCAGGAACTCGGCGCGGCCTTGGATGAAGGTCGCCAGTTCGCTGTCGTCAGGATAGAGCAAGTAGTTGGACAGTCCGCTAAAGCGTTCGGGGTGCAACGAATAAGACGGTTGGATGGTCTCGTCTTGAGGTAAGCCTTCTAGTGGTTCTTGGTATGATTCGGGCACAGTTCCGTACACTATAGAATGTTATAACGCATAACTCAACAATATTGCCGGCTAGTGGTTGTTGCCAGCTATTGTTTCGATGTATTTTTTAGTGATGGCATACATATGTTCGACGGCTTCGGTGCTGACCCACTCATTGCTGGAGTGGTGGTTGCCGCCCGTCGGATAAAAACTGATACACGGTATGCCAAGTGGTGCAAAGAACCTGGCATCATTAGTGCCCAGGGTATTGGTGCCGGTGACTTTAGTACCAATGGTTTGTTCTATCAAGGATATGTAAGGCGCAATATAACGGTCGGTGTGATCAAAGTAGACGGGACTGCTATCGGTTTGAATGACTAATTCTAGTCCCAATTTGCGACAGATGTTTTCGACTTCTTGTCGTATGCGGACATGTTCGGTGCCGTTAATAGTCCTGACATCCATAGTGATCGTTGCTTTGTCGGGTACTTGGCTTAAGCTGCCGCCGGCTTTGATGATATTGAAGCTTAATGAATTACTCTCAGGCCCCTGCTCCCCAAATAATTTCTCAACTTCAGCAAACACTGGACGCAAGGCATTGAAGGCGTTGACGCCTTCCCAATGCCGTGAACTATGCACTGAAGTCCCGTAGGCTGAGATTTCAAAGATGTAAAGACCTTTGGCCGATATTTGGACCTGCCAATTGTCGCCACCATCAGGGATGATACAAACCTTGGGCCGGTATCCCTCCTCAAGGAGTTTCTTTACGCCGTTGGTACCTCCGACTTCCTCGTCGGTACTTACGGCTATGCCGAAATTATAATCGTGAATGTTGTCTTTGAGGTCGTCCACGACCTGGAGATAAGCCGCTAAGGCGCACTTCATGTCGAGTACGCCGCGGCCAAAATATTTGCCATCCTCATGACGCATAGTAAATAGCTCATCGGGTGCGGCTACGACATCGCCATGGGCGGCTAGCAAGACGGTTGGGGTTTTGTCATGTGGACGGGTAGTAGCAACGATCGACTCAAAGCCACCGGACATGTAACGCTCGATGTGCATACCACGGTGTCGGACGAAATTGGCGACGTATTCGATAAGTTCGTGGGCGGGTTGGGAATGGCCGGTAATCGTCGGAAAACTAACTAATGTTCTGAGAATTTCTTCCATAAGTCTTACATTACCTTATGAGTTTAGTTTATGGTGGCGGTTTTGGCTAGGGTGTGTATTTTGCCGGCACAAGCTCGCCTAAGCTCCGTTACTACTGACCTGCTCACTAATCGGGTAGTTATACTTTGAGGGATAGCAGGCTAGCGCCAACAAGCGGGTGGGTCTCAGCTAGCTTAGTGGTCATAGCTGTTAGTAATGGGCCAGTTAAGTCCATATCCATAGACCGTAATATGGCCATTATCTTGGCCTGTTCGCTAGCGGTATAGGTAACGCTCCAGCGTAGCTTATGTCCAAGTAAAGTTGCTTGCTGGGCTTCGTTGTCAAAGCCCTTTTGCTGCAGTTGGCTGTGGAAGCGTAGTGATACATCGAATGATTCTTCGAACTGGTCGGTCAAGCCAGCGTCGTCGACGGCCTTGGGTATTGCAAAGCCTAGGCGTGGTGTGAGTGTCTGCCAACTGTACGCCCGGCCAATGCCGGTTGCGAATAATTGGGCGAACAGCTGGTATGGCGAAGTTATGTCCCAGGTGTAGCTAATGCTGTTGAGACCTGTTGGCTGGCTGTTCTCGGCTGGTGTGCCGTCATTTAGGAACAATGCCAGTATTTCGGCTTTTTGTTCGTAATTCCAATTATCAGCCGCCGGAATTAGCTCCTTGAGTGGCACGTTACTTTGGCCATATAGGAATGCTGGTATGCTGTCAAATTCGTTGCGTGGATAGGCGCTGACCAAGATGGCAATGTCATCAGTACTGGCGGCATGTGAGTGTTTCATCAGGCCCTCTAGCAAGCTGCGGACGGCCGGGTTGGCTTTTTGTATGGGGGCACCATTGAGGTAAGCAACCGGCAATACTGCCCTAAGGATAACCGATGCTTGTTTGCGGGCATCAGCTTCTGACAAGCTGGTGTCTTGGCGCAGGTGGGTCGCTAAGGCGGATACGAGGCGCCCGTGGCGGTTGCGTAACTCGTTGACACTGTCGTTATAAAAGCGCAAGGTTTTGTCAGCTATTGTCGGTGGTATGTAGAAGTCAGATTTTAGTGTTTTGGCTGCTGACTTGGTGTCAACCTGTTCACCTGACCCCTGCTTTGGCTTTGACTTCGGTTCTGGCAGTAATGGGGCGACTTTTTCGGCGATTAGCTTGTTGATGGTTGCGACGCTGAGTAATTCCCCACCACGCACGCAATCGATGCGCGTAAAGGCCTGAGGGAATAACCGGCACAGGTCGTCATAGGTTGTGACTGCATGGCGGAGGTGCTCAATATCGGCTTCGTGGATGTCGGGCTTTTTGCCGCTGTTTGTTTGCTCGTCGCGTTGCTTTAACAGACGCTGGGAGACTTCGGCTGGTACGCGTAATACGATATTAAGGTCGGGCCGTGGTATCTTTAGCGTCTCAAACTCCAAATTGTCGAGCCACAAAAAGTAGTCACGCTGCTGTTCGGCGGTGCTAAACTTGGCGCCTTGGTGGGCCATACTTGACCCAGAGTAGCGGTTGGCAAGAACGATTTTGCCGCTGGCGATAGCCTCCCGGATTTTACCAGCTATGTCGTAACGGTCGAGGGCATAAAACAAAGCGCCGGTATAGGGGCCGACTTCGTTGGCGGTGCCGTAATCACCAGCTAGGTAGCGCTGAATAAAGTAGCTAGATGGTTGCTGGTATTGTGGAAAGTCAAATGTTTCTACCGCATGGCCGGCTTCCCGTAGCTGGTCGGCTAATAATCGGAACTGAGTCCCTTTGCCCGAGCCGTCCGCTCCTTCCAGGACGATAAATGTGCCACGCTCTATATTAGTAGTACCCACACAACCTCCGTTAACTTCGTCGTTTCACTTCTTATTTAGCCACGCTTTGGTGTTTTATGCAATTCTAACTTGTAGATTAATTAGTTTACGCGGTATATCATCTATGGCAAGTGGCACTCTATGCAAGCTCTCCTCGTTTGAGTTGTATACATATTTGCTCCGCTCATGCTTAGTTTTCCGAGGTTTTCTATCTGTGTTTTGCTGGCAGCCTGAACCTACATAGAAGCACATGACGGCTCCAAGGGCAGACATATAATTCGCATTTCGAATTATATGTTGTAGGGGCCTGATTAAAACATAAGCGGAGCAAATATGTATATAGAATGAATGCTACGTCGCGTAATCGTCATCACAGAAAAGTCCAACATCATATATGATATAGCGTTTGTAGTCGCTGAGTTGTAGCTGAGTTGTTGTTGGGTCCATGGTTGAGATAACATGAGTAATATGTCAGACTTGCCTATATGACAAGACTATCAATCGTTGTTGCCGCCGACAAACATAACGTCATCGGCCTTGGTAATAAGATACCGTGGCGACTGCGTGCAGACCTCGTCCGGCTCAAAGAGCTGACGGCTGGCGGTATTGTTATAATTGGCCGCACTAGCTATGAATCAATGGTCTGGTACTACGACCAAAGCGGCAAAGCTATGCCCGCCAAAACCTATATTATCGTGACGCGCAATCCTGACTATGTTCCGGCCCGGACGGGCACTAAGGTGGCCCAGTCTGTCGAGGAAGCTTTCCGTCTGGCATATGCCGAAGCCGAAACCGACGACATTGATATTTTTGTGATTGGTGGAGCGTCGATCTATAAGGAAACGATACCGCTGGCCGACCGGGTATATCTGACCGCCGTAGATGCTGAAGTCGAAGGTGACACTTACTTCCCTGTCCTTGATAACGCCGAGTGGCAGGAATCAAGCCGCGAGCACCGCATCAAAGATGATAAGAACGACTTCGACTTTGATTTTGTAGTACTAGACCGGGCGTAGTGTTCAATTTAGACGACGCGGCGGACGGTTTTGCCGGCTAATTCGAGCAGTTTGATGGCGTAGCCATCAGAGTGGTCTTCGCGGTAGGCGAACTCGGCAATGTCGCTCAAGCACAAGGCTCGGGCGCAGGTTGGGCAGGGTAGCAGATTGATAAACAATGTAGTGCCAGCTAAGTCTATATGCTGCTTTTGGGCATTGATAAGGTTGTCGATCTCGGCGTGGACAGTGTCGTAATGGTTGAGGTCGTTGGGTGGCGAAAAGTTGACCTCGCGGGCTGCACCGTGGTGCATGGCGTAGGTCTCGTAGGGGACAACTTTGTTGTAAGTGTAGGACAGCAAACTGTATTCACCATTTTCTTGTTGCTTGCCCAGAGCGAGGCCGGTCTGGAAGCTATAGTCAAACGACAGCTTGGCAGCCCGGTTGGCAACTTCGAACATCTCGGCTTCGGTAAATGTCACTGCGGTTTGGACGGCTGGCAGCTTGAGACTCTCTAATATTTCAGTGCTAATATCACTAAGATATGCCTTAGCTTCTGCATCGTCGACAAATGGTGATGCCATGGCAAAGTTGATGCGCTTGTTAACGAGCATGTAGTACGTGCTGCGGTTATGGAAGGCTGACAGCCACGAACCGTTGATGAGTACTGTGCGCTCAAAGTCTAACTTCTCGAGTAAGTAATCAACATCGCGCTGGAAATAATCTAATGTGTAAATTTTGCTTGGCGACTGTGAAGTGTTGACCTTGTCGATAACCGCTTGGACCGCCTCTGCCCGAAGTGTGCGGAATTGTGGCTGGCCGTCAAAGCTGTCGATGTACGCTTCTTTTGCCAAGCCCAATATAATATTACCTTTCGGTAAGTGCTCTATGACGAGCTGCGTAAAGCGGCCGATTGATAGCTCGCGCGGCGCCATGATAAAGGTCGCCTTGAGTTGTCTGACGGCTTTTTTGCTGCCAAAAGCTAGCTCGTTCCAGTCAAACCTGTAGTTAATCTCGGCTTGTTTGCTAGGAACAGTCTTTTTGGCCATCTTATAACTCCTTTGCCCGTTTGATTGAATCGTGTAATGCCGGCGTAAGCCGCGTGGATACTAAGGCTTCTGATATCGGTAACCAGTACAGCTCTGATGCGTCATCGCCGGCCGTCAGCGGTGCGTCACTTTTGACCCCTGTCAAACGGTAGGTGTTGTAAACGAACTGTTTATTTTTACCGAACTTTATCTGGAGGTGCGGCGACTGCTTGAGGAAGGTTACTTGGTCGGCGCGCGAGGCTACTAGTTCGAACTTTGTGGGATCGACGCGTAGGCCGGTCTCTTCCCAGACTTCCCGGGCCAACTCTTCTTCGAATGTTTTGGCAAAGTCGTCGACATGTCCGCCTGGCAAGGTGTCGTGCTCGGGGATCATAATGCCAAGCCTGCGCTTTTGCAGCAGGACTTCTTCCTTTTCGTTGATAATTACTGCGTCGCAAATGACCGGCAAAGCGTCAGGGCGGCGGTATTCTTTGTCGAACTTTTGGTCGGCTTGGATGATCTTTTTGCGGGCTTGCTTGTAGAGGGCGACGTTTTCGAGCGGTGTGTATTTGAGCTGGCGGTAATTCCAAACCGACAGGTCGGGCGCGTCAAACGGGATGCACTGGAAGTGTAAGTGCTGGTCAACGGTGCTCTGGGCAGTACTACCATCTTTTTGTAGCAGCTGCATGCCCTTGACCTTGTGGACGTCGCGGATCAACTTTTTGGCAATATAGCTAAACTTGCGGACGGTCTCCCACTCTAGCTGGGTCAGTTCTTTGGTGGAGCGGATATGGCGCCGCGGCACAATCATAAAGTGCCCGTCAATATAGGCGAACAGGTTGATGGTCATGACAACACCGTTTTCTTCGTGAAATATATACTTTTCACGGAGGTCGCAAAAGACGCATTTGCCTACCGACTGCCATATATCGTCGTAGTTATTGCTAAAGCGGGCGTCGCGGTACTGCTCTTGTTTGGCTTGTTGCTTGGGGGTTAGCTTCATATAGTACTGCCTAGCGCTCTTTGAGAGGGTCTTTGCGTAGTTCCATGAAGTCTTTAAAGACATTGCCAAGCTCGCCGCCGATAGCCCGCTGGACGATCTTGGTGGTCGACAATACGGTTGACTGGCGGTCGACGACCATTACTTCACCGCCATATTTGATAACGGTTTTATATTCTTTGGACTGCTTGTAGTTGTCGGTCCAGTCTTCTTTGACGGTAATAAAGACATCTGGCTTAAGCAAGCCAAGGGTGGGCTGGCAGCTTGGCTCTGGCAGGATTGTTACAAAAGCTACTGAACGCAAATACGTCAGCATTTCGGCGCGGATCTTTTCATCAAGGATTGGCTTGTTAGGGCCTTTGACACGCCGGATGGCGTCATTGCTGCTGACGCCGACTACCAGTACGTCGCCATGCTTGGCGGCTTCTTCGAAGTAGCGGCAGTGGCCAACGTGCAGCAAGTCCCACGAGCCTGCGGTAAAGACGACTTTTTGGCCTTTTTCTTTGAGCTTCTCATGCAAAGTCATCAGATCGCTCTGTGATATCAATCGTTTTTTCCAAGCCGCCGACATTCGTGTTCCCCTCTATTTAGCTGGCAGATGGAGCACTGATGGCTCCCTGTCTCCAATGTAACTTATCATACCATCTTGTAAGAGGAAATCACGTGTTCTTGTAAAGTGGATGTTGTCTTGGAGCGATTCGTAGGGATTATGCTTGAGGAATTTATAAAAATCGTACATCAAATAAAAGCGGCTGAGCTTGGACAATAATTGAAGTTGTTGGCTATCAAGCGGCGCCTGCCCGCGCTTGATGTAGCCAGATTGTACGAAGTATTTGTAGACCTTACGCGGCGGCTTGTAGCGGCAATCTACTAACAAAAATGCCAATGTGCGGGCGATGTCAAAAACCACTGGGCCGGTAGCGGCTTTTTCGAAGTCGATGATACCGGAGATTCTAGGCTCGGCCAGGTCGATCGGATCGTCGAACAAGATGTTGCCCCGGACGAAGTCCATGTGTAATGACTGCTGGGGTAATTGCCTGACGTAGTGGCTATCGAGATAGCGCTTCGCCTGGTCGTGGCTGAAACTAACTTCCAATGATAGCTTGCGCCGCAAGGCTTGTTGGACACCGTCTTGCGCAAAGTAGCTGTCCATCTTTTGCGATAGTTCCAGACACTCGTCAATTACACTTGTCGGTAATACGACATCAGACGCAGCAGCCGCCTGATGTATCTGGGCCAAGGTCTGGCCGATCAGCTTAATGTGCTTCATGGTGTAGGCCTCCCACGGTATGGTAGTACCTGGCAGATAGTTGTAGCAGCGGGCGTAACGGGTGCTGACGCTACCTTTTAGTACGATAATCTCGCCCAACGGCCGGCGGGTCGGAAAGCCTTTCTGACCAAGTATCTCGGATAAGTTGTCGGCACGTTTGATGCGCTCCAGCATACCGGGCTCGTGCTTGAAGAGGATGGCGTTGACAGTGGTTTTGTCTTTTAGTAAGACAGGATAAGAAGTGTTGCGGTAGCCCTTCTGCGGGGTTTTAATTTCTACATAATTAAAATCACAAAAAGTAAGTATATTCCTAATGACTTGTTTTTCTTTGCTCTCCATGGTTATAAATAGTGTACATGAAAGTACTATGCACCGACTTCTACGGTAAAACCCATACGGTTGACCATACACGGCTCATTGACAGGCTAAGCGTTTACGGTATTTACGTAGCTAGTGGCGCTGTATTACTTATACAAGACCCACGCTCGCTTCGCTGGGAGCTACCCGGTGGCGGTGTAGAAGTGGGCGAAACTCCTGAGCAAGGTCTTATTCGTGAGTTTGAAGAAGAGACCGGCGTTACGCCTATCGGCATGTTCACATTTCTCAAAGAGTGGGAAGAATATTTCTATGATGTTGTTGGCCAGCAAGCGTGGCGATCAAAACGAATGTTTTATCATGTTGAAAAGATCGCACTTACAGAGAAATTGTTGATAAACGGTAATGGAGAAGACAGCGCTACCGCTAGATTGGTCGCACGCGCCGAGCTTGATGGTCTACATATTGCCCCTAACATACGTAGTCTCATTGAAGAAGTGTATGACAGCTAATATAGTGACTGAATAGTCCGGACTCCTACATGTTGTGTATGACACGGCAATAATAGCTTTATATGTAGCGTCCGCCCGGCTATACTAGATGCTTATGGCAGTACACTCGGAGTACCAGTATCTCAAGCTTATGGCTGACATCTTAAAAGATGGCCGTGGTAAGCCCAGCCGTGGTGTTCACGGGCTCAAATCGTTGTTTGGTTACCAGATTCGCTTTGATATGCGACAGGGCTTCCCTCTTTTAACGACTAAAAAGATGCCCTTCAAGATATTACTGCACGAACTACTGTGGTTCGTCTCAGGTTCATCAGAAGTTGATTATTTACATGAGCATAAGATTCATTACTGGGATGATTTTTTGCACGAAGGTTCGAGCGACCTTGGTCGGGTTTACGGCGTGCAATGGCGCCACTGGATGCGGCCTAATGGTACTGAAGTTGATCAATTGCAATGGGCGATCGATCAAATCAAAACCAATCCTGATTCTAAGGGTATTATTATTAGCGCCTGGAACGCTGGCGAACTTGGCGACAAGCGTTGGAATCCCGATGACTATGGCGACATGCGTCTCCCGCCATGTCACACGATGTTTCAGTTTGACGTTACTAAAGGCAAATTGCGTTTGTTATTATTCCAACGTTCATCGGATGTCTTTTTGGGTCTGCCATTCAACATCGCCCAATATGCAATGTTGTTAGAGATGGTGGCCTATCTTACTGGGCTTGAGGCACGAGAACTGATTGTTTCAATAGGTAACGCCCATCTTTATCGTAACCACCTCGACCAAGCCACCGAACAGATTCAGCGCAAGCCATATCCCTTCCCTAAGCTCAAGATCACTGGCGACGTCAAAGACATCGACAGCTTTACGGCTGATAACTTCGAACTGGTTGACTACAAAGCCCACCCGCATATCAAGGCACCGTTAGTCATTCTTTAGTAGCTGTCTATACTAGCCCTACCGGTATCTTGAACCATAATGTGATGATCTTATAATCGGCTACTACGGCAATGCAGCCATTGATAAATTCGACCGCATTATTCCTGGCGTTGGGGTCTCCGAGACAAACCCAACCTGTTTTAAAATTGATATGAGCCGGTACTGTATCTAGGGTCAGAGAATAGTGCTCATCATACGTATACGTGCCTTCCATTCTTAGATTACCTCTCCGGCTTACCGGAACATCAATATCTGATATCCACTCTTTGTTAAGTGGATAGAAAGCCTCAAGGTATACGACCTGTCTATCAAGAACGTATAAACAAAAGTGATCTACATTGAGGTAAAAAACATTATCGGATACGGATGCCTGCGGTAATGTATCGAAAGACGAGTCTTCTACGGAATAAACTAAAGTCTTTTCTAATACGTCGTCAGTATAATCCGCGATAAACCTCATTTTAAGGTTTTCGGTTACGAACACAACATATGATTCTCTGCCTAAGTTATTAGCAATTGTGTCAGGCTACCAATATAATCAACACCAAGTCTCTTCCGGAAGCGGCCTAATCTGTTAGCATAAAGTGGCGGAGCCGCAGGCTCTGCCACTGAAAGGAATATGTAAGAACATGCCCAAAGGCA
>Ga0114940_10000139_pt1 | contig 45271 bp, 39 predicted proteins | sample ColdCreekSource_FD_87195 | JGI IMG/M metagenome (GOLD analysis project Ga0114940, IMG submission 87195) | Groundwater microbial communities from Cold Creek, Nevada to study Microbial Dark Matter (Phase II) - Cold Creek Source | ecosystem: Environmental > Aquatic > Deep subsurface > Groundwater ...
CACCAGGGCTCGCGCGGCGTGTCGCGTTCCGTCGGTGTCCCGTGCCGCCAGCATCCAGATCACGATCTCGGCCCGGGTCATTTCTCGCGAGCATTGCCGGGTCACTTCTGCCGAGCGGTGAAGCCATGAACGCGCGACAACGATCTCAGCAGACAGATCAGCCGTCAGCGATACTCCGGAGTACTGGTGGCACGGCTGAACACGGCGCAGTCGCACGCCGCGCAGCAAGCGCCGCCGAGCCTGCCATACCGCGGCTCGGGACCGCGCGCGGAGCAGCATCACTGCAGGCAGAAAGCGCGAGCACGACTCCGAAAGGCTTAAGCAGCAAACTTCTTCTGAGCATCGACTTCAGCTGGCTCCCACGCGGCACACTCCGGCACAAGAGCTCGATCCGAGCAACAGCTGCGCCCGCCCGTGGCACCGCCCCCAGCAGCTGTTGGCGCCGGCAAGGGTTCCTAGGCTCAGCGGGTTGCTCGGTTTAGCCTGCCCGACGTCTTAGCGCGTGCCCGTACGCCGAATGCCGCTCTGAGCGGCGCGGCGATTCGCTCACCGGTCGTTTGCGCCTGCGCGGCAACTTGCGGCCGACCATGTCGTCGACGAGCTGAATACTCCAACCGAGCGCGACGATCGCTATGAAACCGAACAGTCCAGCTCGTGCCCGCGGACAGCCGACAACCAAGCGCAGCCGACGGCGGCGCACGCCACTACGCTTCGCGCGTCGCAGGACAAGAGGTCGCGTCCTACTCACACCGCGCAGTAGGATCACATGACTGCAAACCGACGTAACGCGTTTCGGTGCGAACTCGCGTGGGCGAAACGAACCCACAGCGCGCGCCGCCGCACCCCGAGGGCGAGGCCGATCGATGTCGACGAATGCGCCGGACTCTGTGCCGATGTCACCGTGCTCGAGCGCCGACATGTACGCGCATCGCTAGAGTCTTGCGCCCATGGACAGTCTAAGACCCCAGACAAACAGCCGCGCAGAGGGTCCTCGTGGGGCGTCTAAGTTGATCAGGTAGCCGAGGTTGGCGAAGAAGTGACGCGCCGCGAGCTCCGCGAAGGGCTCTAACGACACTTGTGCGTTGTCGCTGACGCTATCGTTGAGATTGAACGAGGTTCGAAGGTGGCAGCCCAGCGAGAAGGCGCGGCTGAGGGCGTGCTGCACGCGTGCTCCGGTGACGATGAAGTTGGTATCGCGCCGGCCTATTCGTGTTCCGAAGCCGTGGACGGGGATAAGCTGAAACGAAAGTTTAGTGCGATGCAGGTCCCAGCCGACCTCGACTGGCACGTACAGGGTTGCCATATCCGGTAGATACAACCAGGGCTCAGCGTAGCCACGCGCGGCGGACGCGAGCTCCAAAGCCGCATCGGCGCCCGGGTCGGGATTGTCGCGGCTTCCGAGCGTGGCGACAGGAACAGCGAAACCGATTCCTGGTGCGAGCCAGCCCTCTTCGCCTAGTCGAAAGCGCCACGCAGCGCTGAAGCTCGGATTCCCAAGCCGAAAGCTGTTTATGCGGCTGTTGCCGCTTCCAGGCGGGGCGACCGATACCGCGGCGAACGGTAGCGCTGCGTTTAGGAGAATTTTCTCCGCAGCAGTGAATCGGGCCCGCAGTGTTGGTGCAAAGCTCGCAACGCCTCCCCACTCGCCCGAGGCTTCATCATCGAGGCTGCTTCCGAAGCCCACTAGCTCGAACCAGAACTGATCTGGTTGGGCGCTGTCGTGCGATGCGCCTAGCGCATGCGGCTGCTGCGTCGTGCGTGCGATGTATGGCGACTGTGGCTCCAAGCGGACTGCTTCCTGACACCAACCGTCGGCACGGCAGACGGAGTAAGGCCCGCACGGTGGATTGCAGGCACTCACGCATGTCTGCTGACGGCTGCAGACGGTGCCGCTCTCGCACGGAGGGTTGCACGCGGAAATGCACCGGCCTGCGCTGCAGAGGTAGCCGGCTCGACATTCCGGAAAGCACTCTGCAGAGGTCACCTCTTGCGAGGAGTCCTGGGCGCTTAGTGCAGCGGGCGCCGACAGCAAAGCCGCTACCAGCAAAGCGTGCTTTGTACGGAAGATAGTTGGGAAGCGTACGGTTGGCACGGCCGATTCGGCATCAGATGCGGTTCTCATATGCTCCAGGCTAAGCGTGTTCGATCGACCTCTAAGTGCGCTCTGCTTAGTCGGTGCGGGGTATAACACAAGTCTTATTGGTTGGTGCGCCGCAGATGCTCGGGGTCGCGCAAGATGGCTCTATGCTACGACGGCGATATATGCAGCTGGGAGCAGCGCCATGATTTCGAGTTGGAATCGTTCGACCTGTCGTAGCCGCCGTTTAGAATCGAATGCGTCGAGCGCGTCAGCAACCGACGTTTGGGCAGCAGATCGCATACCCGCACCGGCAAGAGCGCGGACAAGGGCATAGGCCAGGGCAACCGGGTCAGTTTCCAAGGCTGCCTCCGATGGGCGGTCAGCGTTTCGATTTCGTCGTCGTCGCAGTCGATCGGGGAAAGAACCGCGCTGTGTAGCGAGGCGAGGTTTTCGAGCAGGACAGCAGCGAGAACACAGATCAACCTTCCGCAGCGGTGGATCCAGAACACGCGACACTCACGCTCGAGAACTAGCGCGTTAGAAGTATGTGTATGCGAGGGCTTGGGCTTCTAGGCCGTTTGGGAATGCTTCGGCTTCTAGGCCTATTGCTAGTGCTGAGAATAGGCTGATCCGGAGTGTGGCGTTTGCTCTGTAGGTTGAGCTTGGGGTTTGGCCTGGGAGCCATAGCCAGTGCGCGCGCGTTAGGAGGATCAGGCCGTCGGTGATTCGCAGGCGTAGGCCTCCTGCTGGGCCTATGCCGGCGCGGAAATGGGTGGTTGCTAGGCCTTCTAGTTTTGGTGACCAGCCTAGATTTCCGTAGCCGAGCGCGAAGAGTGCGAGACGGTTGTCGAAGAATGCGAAGGTTAGGCCTGCGCCGCCTGCTGCTTGGGCCATGAGGCAGTTATTGCAAGCTTTGTCGCGGACTGTTGTGGCGCCTACGTCGAATTCCCAGCTGCTTTTGCGGTCGAAGCGGGTTTGCGGGGTGAGCGATGCTACATGTACAAAGGATGCGTCGCGGAGCTCTATGCGCTGGGTTTGCCAGAAGAGCGCACGGATGTGCATGAACTCTAGTGCGTTGAGCTCCGGGTAGCCTGGTGTTGGATCTGTTAGATCGTGGAGGGCCAAGCGGACGTCTAAGCTTAGACCCCAGTGGTCACCACCGGTGACCGCACCGACGCCGACGCGTTGTGAGCCGTGTCCGCGCTCCGGGCGTTCGGCTTCGGGCGTTTGGACCTCGAGCGGGAGGCTGGGTTGTAGGATGCGGGCGCGACGTTCGAGCAGCTGTTGTTTGCGCGCGGCGGCTTCGGAGTTTTCGCGGTGCACGAGCTCGCGTGCGTACCAGACGTCGATAAGATCTGCGGCGGCGTCCAACACCGCAATCTCGCGCGCGCTCGGCAGCGCTGCGGGCAGCTTGTGCTGCGCATCGACAGCGAGCTCTTCGACCATGGTCAGCTCGTCCGCGGACAGCTGCGCGGCGCGCGTCTGGAACTGTCTACGCGCGGAGGGTCGGAAGCCTACCTTGCCCACGAGCTCTGGGTATTTGAACAGCGCGCGCACTGTGTCAGCGGGAATGACTGGCGACGAGATACCGTCGAGCAAGTGTAAGCTCGGATCTGCGACCTCCATCAGCGAAAGAATGTGATAGGAGCAATTCTCGCTGAGGTAGTAGTACGCAAAGTATGTGTGCCCGAGCTCCCATAGATGCGCGCTTAGCAGCATCAGTTGCGAGGGGGTCAGCTTCAGCTCGTACTCCCACAGGTCGCGCGACTCGTAGTCGTTGTAAGTGCGGACCTTGTAATAGTAAGGGATGCGCTTGAAGGTGCCCGGAAATAGACCTGTTAGACCTTTGACCGCGTAGATGAGCGCGTTGCCCGTGTCGACGTCGGCGGAGTAATCCACGCCGTAGTCGAGCAGCTCGCGACGCTCACCGACGGCCAAGCTGTTGCGCTTGTTGAGCCGCAAAAACGTGTGCCCAAAAGCTGACGCCGGATTGTTCAGGTAATACGAAGAGAAGATGAGCGTGACGGATCCAGGGTCGAGCTCGGCGATGAACTGCTCCGCCTTTGGGCAGCGTTGCACCGGCAGCTTGCGCGGATCGATGCCGAGCTGCTCGCGCAGGTAGAGAAAGCGCGCGGGAAAGCGGCACAGCGGATGCTCGTTGGGATCGCCGCGCAGCGGCAGGAACAGCGCTCGAACCGTAGCGTCGAGCTCCGCCGCAGGATCGAGCTTGCCGCGCGGCGACAAGAAGAATGCTGGTCCGTCCGCCTCGCTCTCGTAGCCGCCTCCGAGGAAGCCCTGCCCCATCACGCCGAGCCGGTAATGCAGAAGCTTGTGCCACTGGCGCTGCTCGGCGAGGCGCAACGCGTGCGCTTGCCGCACGAGCTCCTCGACATAAGGTTCAGAAACCGAAGGAATCGGAACGCCGAGGGACCCTACAGGTCCGTGCGCGCAGGCGGCGAGGACGCTCGCCAGCGCGACAAAGAGCTTGAACGACAAGCGCACAACGAGCTTGTTTTATGAGTTGATCGCCCTGCAGGACAGCTCTGGATGAGCTTGGAGCGACTGCACGACGGAGTCGCTGACGGCGACATCCGTGACCTGCTCGTTCGGGAAGATCGCCGCGAAATCGCGCTGCAGAGCCTGGCCGACCGCCGCTGAATCCGTGCAACCTGCGAGGCTGCTGAGGCTCACGATGGTCTCGCCCGAGCCACGTGCGATTTCCTTAGCCACCGTCTCACGGTTGGCTTGGATGAATGCCTTGGCGCTCGCGCTGCCCGAGCCGGTGCGGACGCAGTTGCTGGTGCCGCTCGTGATGCCGAACGTCTGCGTGCCGAACAAACCGTTGGTCGTCGCTGCAAAGATCTGAACGATACCTTGCGAGTCACCGAAGACGATCGAGCCGAGGCCGCAACCTGCAGTGCCGTAAGGCTCCGCGTGAACAGTCGTGCTGGCACTGGCAGCGAGGCCCACCAGCGCAAAGAGTAAGCCGGATGCTACATGTTTTCGCATTCGCGTCGTCTCCTACATCGAGGGAGGCGCCACGGTAGACAGCGAAATCCAACGCGGTCAACCAAGCATTTGCATAAGCTCCGCATGAGACATACGAGAGTGTGTTTGCATCACACCGCAGCCAGCGGCAGCACCGACGGGCGTGGGAGCAGTATGTGGCTGCGAACACCAATGGCTCGCACCGCGATCAGTGCCACGCAAGCGTCATAGGCGTGACCGAGGCTGCCGTCATTGGCGGCGGCCTCGGTCACGCATGTGATTCATTGCGCGTCGAACATGCCAGCAGGCGTGATGCCTTGAAGGAAGGGCTCGATGAACGCATGAAGCAGGTTGGCTTGCGTGATGATCGCCGTGTGCGAAGTCGCTGGTAGCACTGCAAGACGTGACGCTGGCAGCGGCACACCCATGTCGCCCATGATGCCGCCTCCGAGCAATCGGAACATGGCTACGGTGTGCTCGAGCGTGACGACATCAGCGTCGCCGGTGATCAGCAGCGTGGGTTGCTTCAGCTCTTTCACATGCTCTTCCCACTCGAGCGGCTCGTGCTCGAGCGCGATCATCTTGTCGATGAATTCGGCGAAGCCTTCTGGATTTGGCGCGAGCTTGCGCCACTCTTCTTCGAAGCTCGCGAACATGTCGAAGGTCATCGTGGGAATCATCTCGAGGTACGCGGGCTGAAAGCCCGACATGCTGTAACCCGCAGATGCCGTGATCAGCTGGTCGACTTTCTCGGGATGCCGGATCGCGACTTGCATCGCGGTAGCGGCGCCCATCGAGTAACCAAAGACATCCGCCTTCTTCAGGCCGACGCGATCCATAAACACCGCGACATCATCTGCGAGGTTGTCGTAGGTGATCGGTCGATCGATGTCCGTGGTGCGGCCATGGCCTTGAAACTCGAGCGCGTAGACGGTGTGCGTCTTCGCGAGCATCGGGATGATCTCTCCCATGGTCTTGATGTTCATGTGCGCGCCGTGCAGCACGACGATCGGCTCGCCCTTGCCCGACACTTCGTAATACATCTGCATGCCGTTCACTTCGACGCGATCACAGGTACGTTTGCTGAGCGCGAGCGCGGGTGCAGCGCTGAGCAGCAAGGTGGCGGCGGCGACGATAGTGTTGCGAATCATGGGAATCTCCTCAGTGGGTCCGTTTGCTTAGACGACGAACGGGCCCTCGGGGGATCGACACGATTCACAAACTTTTTTCGGCGCTCTGCAAGCGGTCGAGATGCTGGCGGATGTGCATCGCCTCCGCAGGTGTATTGGCCAGCGCGATCGCCCGCCCAAACGCTTCACGAGCTTCCGCGTGGCGCGCGAGCCGCTCGAGCAGCGCACCGCGCAGTCCGTGAAAGTAGAAGTAACCTTCGAGCGGCTCGACGAGCGGCTCGATCAAGTCGAGCGCCGCTTGTGCGCCGTGCAGCTTAGACACTGCGACCGCGCGGTTGAGCGTGATCACGGGCGACGGCGTGTGCCGCTCCAGTGCAGCGTACAGCTGCTCGATGCCAGCCCAGTCCGTCTCTTCGGGTCGCGGCGCGCGCGCGTGCATGGCAGCGATCGCAGCTTGGATCTGGTAGGGACCGGGACGGCGATGCCGCATCGCCTTGTCGAGCATCGCGAGCGCTTCGGCGATCGCTCTCTGATCCCAGCGCGTGCGATCTTGATCGTCGAGCAAGATCGGCGCGCCGCTGTCGTCGAAGCGCGCGTCTCGGCGCGAATGCTGGAGCAACATCAGCGCGAGCAAGCCCATCATCTCGGGCTCGGCGGGAAACATCCGGAGGAGCAGGCGCGCGAGCCTGATCGCTTCGCCGCAGAAGCCCGCGCGCTCACTCTTCGGATGAGCGTCGGTGTAGCCCTCGTTGAAAACGAGGTAGATCATCGCCGCGACCGCATCGAAACGCTCAGAATGTTCATCCGGCGTGGGTGACTCGAACGGTACGTTTGCCTGCGCGATGCGCGCTTTGGCGCGTGTGATGCGCTGTTCCATCGCGCGCTCGTTCACCAAAAACGCGTGCGCGATCTGCTTGACCGTAAGGCCAGAAACGATGCGCAGCGCGAGCGCGATCTGCTGCGTCGCAGGCAACTCGGGATGACAGCAGATGAACAGCAAGCGCAGAATGTCGTCGCGGTAATCGATGGCATCCAAGCGCGCTGCGATCTCCGGTTCTGCGTCGTCGGGCTCCGGCAACGCATCTTCCAAGCTGAGCGGGGTGAGCTTCGATCGCTTGCGCACGTGGTCGAGCGCGACGTTGCGGCCCACCATGATCAGCCAGCTCGCGCAGTCGCGCGGGGGACCGTTCTTCGGCCACGTCTTGAGCGCTCGCAAGCACGCCTCTTGGTAAGCCTCCTCGGCCAGATCCAAGTCGCGGAAGTAGCGCAACAGCGCGGCTACGGCGCGTGGACGCGCGCCGGTCAGCTTGGCCTCGAGCCAGCTGGAATCAGGTATGTGGGCCATGCTCCACCGCCGATCCATCCGGGATATACAGCATGATCGGTCGAATCTCATACGCGCCACCGGGGTTGGCCTCAGCCAGCTCGCGCGCGATGGTGAGCGCGTCCTCCAGGCTGGGCACATCCACCACATAGAAACCGAGCAGCTGCTCCTTGGTCTCGGCGTACGGGCCGTCGAGCACCAGCTTTTCCTTCTTTCGCAGCGTCGTCGCGGCGCTGGTGGGCATCAGCCGAATCATCGGCTTGAACCTGCTCGCCCACTTGCGGTGAACACCGTCCAGACGAGCCATCACCGCAGCGTCTTCTTCGGCGGTCCAAGCGGTCGTGACAGCCTCATCGTTGTAGCAGAGCAGCGTGTAGAGCATTGCGGGTCTCCATGTCCTTAGGACGACGATCCAGGGACCCGCATCCCGACATGGCATGCGCGTTTTCGGCGAAATTCCCTGGGAGCCTGCGGCGTACAAAAGAAGACGCCCTCCGACAACCCCTCAGCGTCACGTCAAGCCGTCGGGGCTTCCAGGCGAGCCGCCCGGAAATACAGATAATCACGCTCCGCCGTGCTGAGCGTCAGCGCCGCGGCACGCCGATAGCAGTCGACAGCGGCAGCTACCCCACCAGCGCGCTCGAGCAAGTGCGCACGTGCGGCGATCAGCCGGTAATGCTGCGCCAATCGCGGATCGCGCTCCAGCTCATCGAGCCGCGCGAGCCCAGCGACCGGCCCGTGCACCATCGCAAACGCGATCGCGTGGTTGAGCGCAACCATCGGATTGTCCGCACGCGTGAGCATCACGCCGTACAAACCCATGATGTCCTCCCAGCTGGTCTCGTCGGCGCTCGGCGCTTGGTCGTGCGCCGCTGCGACCGCAGCTTGCAGCAGATAGTCGCCCTGCGCATACGGCAAGTGCGCGGCCACGAGCGCTATGCCTTCTGCGATGGCCGCGCGATCCCACAAGCTGCGTTCCTGCTCGTCCAAAGGGATCAGCTCGCCTGCGGGCCCAGTGCGTGCGCGCCGACGTGCATCTGTCAGCAGCAAGAGTGCAAGCAGACCAGCCACCTCGTGCTGCTCGGGCAGATGCTGATGCAAAATGCGCGTGAGCCGCAGCGCCTCGTTCGAAAGATCGGGCCGGATCAGCTCATCGCCTGCGCTCGCAGCGTAGCCTTCGTTGAACACCAGATAGAGCACGTGCATCACCAAGGGCAGGCGCGCGGCGCGCTCCTCCAACGGCAGCTCGCCGAAGCTCGCACCCGCCTCTTTGAGCGTCTGCTTCGCGCGGCTGATGCGCTGCGCCATCGTCGCTTCCGGCACAAAAAACGCGCGCGCGATCTCGCGCGTGGTCAAGCCGCCCACTGCGCGCAACGTCAACGCGATCGCAGAGGCATGCGAGAGCGAAGGATGACACGACAGAAACAGCAGCTCGAGCGCATCGTCGTGAGAGCTTTGTTCGTTGTCCAACATGCTGAGCTGCAAGGTGTCGGGAATCAGGCTGATCACGTGCGCTTCGCGGCGCTTGCGGGCGGCTTCAACGCGAACCTGGTCGGTCAGTCGGCGCGTAGTCACGTGCAGCAACCACGCGCGTGGATTGTTCGGGATGCCTTCGCCTGGCCACTGCGCCGCTGCAGCCATCAGCGCCTCTTGCAGCGCGTCCTCGACGGCGCCGAAGTCCTTGTAGCGCCGCGTGAGAATGCCAAGCACCTGCGGCGCGAGATCGCGCAGCAGGCGTTGGTATTGGGGTGCAAGCGTATCGGTCACTGCGCCGGTGCCAAGCTCAAGACCTCGCGCACTTCGATCGGCAAGTACAAGGGCTATCGACATCGTCCCCCGGTTTTTGCGGCCGGTGCGGCTGTGTCAGTTTTGTCACGCTTGCTTGGCACAGCCGCTGCAACGCGAAGCAGCCCATGAACGTCAAAATGAGCGTGATTTCGGTGGTGGGCCTAGCGTTGGGGTGCGGGACGGCAAACAACCACGAGTCCGGACAGGTCCCGAGCGCGGAGCGGGCTCCCGATCCGACACCGCCGCCCGCGGAGCCGCCGCCATCAGCTGCAAAGACCAAGACAGAGCCCGCGCCCTCTCAGGCGCTGGTCAGTGAAGCAGCGCTCAGCGATTGGACAGGCGATGCACCGGGCGTGCGCCGGAAGATCACCTTGCAGGACTTGCCCGCGCCGCATGCGACCGAGTCGGTCAACAACGGTCCGGACACAGTCGAACCCAAGGAAGGTGCGCTGCCCAAGGTGCCTGAAGGGTTTCGCGTCGCGCGCTTCGTCACGGATCTGAAAGCGCCGCGGATGCTGCGTACTGCGCCCAACGGCGACATCTTCGTCGCCGAGTCGAAGTCGGATCGTGTCACCGTGCTGCGCGACGCTGATGGCGACGGCCGCGCCGAAGTTCGCGAACTGTTTTCGAAGGACCTGAACGACCCGTTCGGCATCGCGTTTTACCCACCGGGTGATGCACCGACGCACGTGTACATCGCGAACACCGATTCAGTCGTGCGCTTCGACTACAAAGCGGGTGCGACCAAAGCCGCGGGCAAGCCGCAAAAGCTCGTGGGAAACATCCCGGGTGGCGCCGGTGCACTGGAAGGCGGCGGTCATTGGACGCGCGATATCGTGTTCTCGAAGGATGGCCAGAAGCTGTATTTGTCGGTCGGTTCGAAGTCGAACAATGACGACGACAAAGACGAAGCGCGGCGCGCGCGCATCTTCGAGTACACGCCCGATGGCAAGAACGAGCGGGTGTACGCGTACGGCATTCGCAATCCGGTCGGCTTGGCGATTCATCCGGATTCGGGGCAGCTGTGGGCGTCAGTGAATGAACGCGACAAGCTCGGCGATCAGCTCGTGCCCGACTACATCACGCACGTGATAGAGGGCGGTTTCTACGGCTGGCCATGGTTTTATCTCGGTAGTCACGCTGACCCCAAGCACGTGGGCAAGCATCCCGAGCTCAAAGACAAAGTCACAGTACCTGACGTGCTGCTGCAATCGCACAGCGCGTCGCTCGGCATGGCTTTCTACACGGGCTCTGCATTCCCGAGTGAATACAGCGGTCAAGCGTTTGCCGCGCTGCACGGCTCGTGGAATCGCGCGCAGCGCACGGGTTACAAGGTGATTCGTTTGCCGATGCGCGGCGCTGAAGCCAGCGGTGAATACGTCGACTTCATGACCGGCTTCGTCACGCCGGAAGGTGATGTATGGGGCCGTCCGGTCGCTGTGACAGTCGCGAAGCACGGCGCGCTCTTGGTGAGCGATGACGTAGGCGATTGCATCTGGCGTGTCACTGCAGCAAACGCCAAGTAGCTCCCTACGGCCTACACGAGCGAGGGGGCGCGATTGCGCGCTCGGGGCGAATGTGCAGGCAGCTGCGATGCTGCGGCCCGCGGAGTCGCTTACGGATGGCATCTGCATTGCAACCTTCTGCGTGCGAGTTGTCCGCGCGTTGATGACGTTCGCGCGGAAGCGTGCGGCAGCTCGATCTGCCGCGGCATTTTGCCAGCCTGGTCTTTATCAGGCTTAGCCGACGCACGCGCGTCACACGGAGAATAGCCATGGGTGACAGACAGCGTTATCAGTCACAGAACGATCGGGGTCGCCGTATTTACTCCGACGATTATCGCGACCGCGACAGAGACCGCGAGCAGCGCGTTCAGCCACGGGAGTGGCAGCCGAGTGAGGGTCATCAGCGCGAGAGTTATCGCAGCGATGAGCAGCGCAACCCGCGGGACCGCTACGCCAACTATTACAACGATCGGCAGTTCGGCACGCGCGGACGCGACGAGCGCGAGCAAGGCAGCCGCTTTGGCACCGAGGAAGAATGGCGTCCGTGGCCGAGCGACAGTGGTTACGCGAGCCGTGAATCCAGCGCTGGCCGCGACTCCGGATCGAGCCGCAACTACGGATCGAACCGCGATTATGCGTCGAACCGGGATTACGGATCGGGCCGCGATCAGCAGCAACATCGGCCTCAATACGGCGACTACGATCGTTCGTATGGTTGGGGTCACTCACAGCGCGGCTCCGAGGATCGCGAGCGGCAGCGCGAGTTGGGCAGCCAGCGCTACCGCGCGGACAATGACTACTCGCGCGACAATGATGAGCACGAGAGCTTCGGTGATCAGCTGCGCGAGGCCGGTCAGAAGATCGCGCGCTCGGTGAAGCGAGCGTTCCGCGGGCCGAAAGGTTACAAGCGCTCGGACGACCGCATCCGCGAGGATGTCAGCGATCGCTTGGGCGAGAATCCTTGGCTGAACTGCAGCGAGGTCGAGGTCGTAGTGAGCAACGGTGAGGTCACGCTGACAGGTTCGGTGAACAGTCGGCAGGAGAAGTTCCTGCTCGAAGAAATCGCGGACGACGTGAACGGCGTGAGCGAGGTTCACAACCAAGTCCGCGTCAAGCGCGAGCAGCAACAGCAAAACAGCCTGGCCATGGCCGAGACCGCGCCGGGCACGCTTACCGGTGCGGAAGTAGCCGCGCGCGCCCGAAACGCCCGCGCGTAGCTCAACCCACGAACCGTAACCGTAACCGAAATCGGTTGCGGTTGCGGTTGCGGCGAGAGTTAGCGGGTTGCGCAGCAGCTCGATTGTATCCCCTTCACAGGCCGGCCGCTGACAGGGGCATTCCTCCACAGTGAGGCCAACGCGATTGACTCAGCACCGACTGTTGTCCCGCAGCGGCGCACTACGACGCGCCGCGCCGGGGTACGTTCCGTGCTTGGGCGGCATGCCATGTCTGATGGCGTTCCAGGTAGGGCCGCGTGACCATCTCGGCGCGACAGCGAGGTTACGCATGGGGGCTGTGCTCGTTCTGCTCATTCGTCGCGGGATGCGCCGGCGAGCAATCTGCGCTCGAGCCGAGAGGCGAAGCAGCGGAGTCGATCTCTGCATTGTTTTGGCAGATGACTGTCGGCGCGAGCGTGATCTGGATCGCCGTCGTCGCGATCACATTGATCGCGACCTTTCGCGAGCCGACCCCACAGAGCGCGCGGCAAGGCCGCTGGTTGATCATCGGAGGCGGCGTGATCTTCCCGACCTTGGTGCTCGCGCTCTTGCTCGCGTACGGCTTGGCGATGTTGCCTCCGCTCTTGTCTGCCGCGCCGCCCGGCAGCCAGCACGTGCGGATCACGGGTGAGCAATACTTCTGGCGCGTGCACTATCTCAGTGTGGGCCCGAACAAGCGCGAGATCGAGCTCGCGAACGAGCTGCACTTGCCCGTGGGCCAACACATGCAGCTGGAGCTGCGCGCGCGCGACGTGATCCATTCGTTCTGGGTGCCCGCGCTCGCCGGCAAGGTGGATATGATCCCCGGCCGCACCACGCAGCTGCGCTTGTTTCCCACGCGCACCGGTGTGCTGCGCGGCGTGTGTGCGGAGTACTGCGGCACTTCTCATGCGTGGATGGCCATGCGCGTGATAGTGCATGAGCCTGCCGAATATGCAGCCTGGCTGGCGCGCGAGGCCGAGCCCGCGCGCGCGCCCGCGGGCCCTGCAGCTGTGCGCGGCGGCGAGCTGTTCGTGCAGAACGGCTGCGGCGCTTGTCACTCGGTGCGGGCACCAGCGCACGCGGCGTGATCGGCCCGGACCTAACACACGTGGGCAGTCGCTTGACCGTGGGCGCTGGCACGCTGCGCAACGAGCCGGAGCAGTTCGCAACGTGGCTCGCTGAGCTCGATCAACTCAAGCCCGAGACGGGCATGCCGCACTACAGCATGCTGCCCGCAGAAGACCTGCGCGCGCTCGGAGCTTACCTGGAGGCGCTGCAGTGACCGTAGACGTAGAGCGACCACCGACCCCACCCGGCGACCCGGAGCCGCTGCCCGAGCGTCCACCGGAGTCGCTGATCCGTGCGCAAGCAGAGAGGCTGCGCAAGACATGGAAGACGCCTGAGGGCCTCGCGTACTTTACTTCGGTCAACAACACCCAGGTCGGCCTCTGGTACACGGCTATGACGTTGGTGTTCTTTCTGTATGCGGGTGTGCTCGCGCTGATCATGCGCTTGCAGCTGGCGCAGCCCGGCAACCGCGTCGTGACGCCAGAGCTCTACAATCAGATCTTCACCGTGCACGGCTCGGTGATGATGTTCCTGTTTGCGATCCCGATCTTCGAAGCGATCGCGGTGCTGCTCTTGCCACAGATGCTCGGCGCGCGCGACCTGCCCTTCCCGCGCCTGTCCGCGTTCGGCTTCTGGTGCTTCGTGCTCGGCGGGGTGTTTTTGTGCGGCTCGCTGTTCTTCAACGCCGCTCCGAGCGGCGGCTGGTTCATGTACCCGCCACTCACTTCAAAATACCAGCCAGGCATCGGCGCCGACATGTGGCTGCTCGGCTTTTCGTTCATCGAGGTCGCTGCGATCGCAGCCGCGGTCGAGATGATCGTGGGCGTGCTCAAGTGTCGCCCGCCCGGCATGCGCGTCAACTTGATGCCGCTCTACGCGTGGTACGTGCTGGTCGCCGCAGCGATGATCCTGTTCGCGTTCCCGCCGCTGATCGCGGGCAGCCTGCTCTTGGAAGTGGAGCGCGCGTTCTCGTGGCCATTCTTCGTCCCGACGCGCGGCGGAGATCCGCTGCTCTGGCAACACTTGTTCTGGCTGTTCGGTCACCCCGAGGTCTACATCATCTTCCTGCCGTCGATCGCGCTGATCGCGATGATCGTGCCGACCTTCGCGCGCACACCGATCGTCGGTTACGGCTGGGTCGTGCTCGCTGCGATCGGCACGGGTTTTCTGAGCTTCGGGTTGTGGGTACACCACATGTACACGACGGGTCTGCCGGGCATTTCGCTCGGCATCTTCTCAGCCGCTTCTTCGGCCGTCGCGATCCCCACCGGCGTGCAGTTCTTTTGCTTCATCGCCACGCTGCTCGCAGGTCGCGTGGTGCGCTCGACGCCGATCTTATTCATCATCGGCGGGCTCGCGGTGTTCGTGCTCGGTGGGCTCACCGGTGTGATGGTCGCGATCGCGAGCTTCGACTTTCAAGCGCACGACAGCTTCTTCGTGGTGGCACACTTTCACTACGTGCTGATCGGCGGCGCCGTCTTTCCGATCTTGGCTGGGTTGTACTATTTCTATCCGCTGGTCGACGGTAAGAAGCTGTCAGACCGATTGGGCAAGATTGCATTTTGGTTTGTGTTCGTCGGCTTCAACGTCGCGTTCATGCCTATGCATCTGTCAGGCTTGCGCGGCATGCCGCGGCGCGTGTTCACTTACTCCGAGGACCTCGGCGTGAGTGGGCTCAACCTCACCTCCACGGTCGGCGCGTTTATCCTGGCTATCGGGATAGGCGTGGTCGCGGTCGATGTGCTGCGCCCGAAGAAGCAGCAGCCATTGGCTGCACGCAATCCCTGGAACGCAGGCACCTTGGAGTGGGTGCAAGAGATGCCCGGCGAAGACTGGGGCATCCGTTCGATCCCGGAGATCGACAGCCGCTACCCGCTCTGGGATCAACCGAACTTCTTGCGCGACATCGACGAAGGTCGGTTCTACCTGCCCGATGCCGCAGAAGGCCGGCGCGAGACCATCGTGACCTCGGCGATCGACGCGCGCCCGCTGCAGTGCCAGCGCTTGCCGGGCAACACATCCATGACGATCGTGGCCGCGCTCACCACCGGCGGTTTCTTCATCTTCGGCACGTTCCACCTGTGGTGGCCCGCGCTCTTGAGCTTGGCCGCAGCCATCGGCGTCTTCTGGTATTGGCTCTGGACCGGCACGGCACACCTACCTGAGAAGGATCAGAAAGACGTCGGCCTCGGCCTGACGTTGCCGCTGTACGCTTCAGGCTCGGGCTCGGTCGGTTATTGGGGTGTGTTCATCACCATGCTCGCGGACCTCGCCGCGTTTGCGAGCTTGGTGTTCGGCTACTTCTTTTTCTGGACGATCCACGAAGACTTTCCACCGGTACACGAGGCGGGTCCTGGCTTGCTTTGGCCGAGCCTCGGCGCGGCCACAGTGCTCGGCGCATGGGGTTGCACGTTCGCTGCGCGCGAGCTCAACAAGCGCGACAACGCGCGCGGATACTACGCGGCGCTTGTTTTGGCGTTGCTGCTGACAGCTGCAGGAGGGATCGCGTTGGTCGAAGGTCCCCGCAGCACGGGCCTCGACCCGACCACACACTGCTATCCTGCGACCGTGTGGATGCTGGTGTTGTGGAACGCGCTGCACCTCGCGATCGGGATGATCATGCACCTGTATTGCTTTGCGCGCCGCTGGTTCGGACGCATGACAGCGCGCTACGACATCGACATCTGCAACGTCACACTCTATTGGCACTTCACCGCCCTGACAGTTGTGATCACAGTGCTGGTGATCGCGGGCTTTCCCCTGGCAACCTGAGGGTCGACAGCATGCACGAACAGCTGCGAGAAGAGCACGAGAGCTTGTGGTGGTTGGCGGCGGCGCCCATCATCTGGGCGGCTCACTTGCTCCTGTCGTACTGCACGGCCGCGATCTTCTGCCAGAAGCTGGTCGAACGTGGAGGGCCGCTGGGAGCGGCGAGGCTCGCGATCGTGGTCTACAGCGTCGTCGCGCTCGGTGCGCTGCTCGCGCTCGGCGTGCGCGGCTATCGGCGGCATCGTTATGGCGACACCACCGGCACACGCCACCTCGACACGCCCGAGGATCGCCACCGCTTCCTCGGTTTTGCCACTGTGCTGCTCGCAGGTGTCGCTGGCGTGGCGGTGATCTACCAGGCGCTTCCGGCTCTCTTCATCGGGAGCTGTCGCTGATGCGCAGCCCATTGTTCATCGCTGGCTGCGCCGTGCTCGCGCTGGTTTGGCTCGGGCCACTGCACAAGCTCGCGCCCGGACCTTTCGCCGCGCACATGACCATGCACATGGGCGTGGTCGCCATCGCTGCGCCGCTCTTGGCATTTGCGGTCGCCGGTGGGCCGTACGATCCTGCTCGCCGCTGGCCGCACCTGTTTCCGCCGCTGCCAGCTTCAGTGGTGGAGCTGATCGCAGTGTGGTCGTGGCACGCTCCAGGACCGCACACTTGGGCGCGCAGCACGACCACTGGGCTCGTGCTCGAGCAAGGTACGTTTCTGATCAGCGGCCTGCTCTTGTGGCTCGCAGCTTTCGGCGGCGATGTCGAACGGCGCGTGGAGCGCAGCGCACAAGGCGGCGTGGCCCTGTTGCTCACCTCGATGCACATGACTCTGCTCGGCGCCCTCCTCGCGCTGCCACCGCGCGCGCTGTACGCGCACCACGCGCATCACACGCACGGTGATCTAACGCCACTCGAAGATCAGCATCTCGGGGGTGCTATTATGTTGGTGATCGGAGGCCTCGTTTACTTGGTGGGTGGCCTGATGCTCGCGGCTCAACTGCTCAGACGCATTCACGCGGAGCGTCTGCGATGAGGTACGTGGTGTTCTTCACGATTGTCGCGGCCCTGATCGGCGGCTTCGTCGGCGCGATCGGTTTGGGCGTTGCAGCGTCCGGCGTGATCCCGATCAAGGCGAGCAGCGGACACTGGGCGATTACCGAGTGGATACTGCACTTCTCGATGCGGCGCTCGATCGCGACGCACACGATCGGCGATGAGCTGCCGCCGCTCGACGATGCTGCGCTCGTGCTGCGGGGCGCGGGCCACTACGAAGGTGGTTGTAAGCCGTGCCATGGCAGCCCCGAGCTGTTCGAGCCGCGCGTGGCGCGCGCGATGCTGCCGCCGCCTCCGGATCTGAAGCACGCATCTTCGAAGTGGCAGCGCGAGCAGCTGTTCTACATCATCAAGCACGGCATCAAGTTCACCGGCATGCCCGCTTGGCCCACTCCAGATCGCGACGACGAGATCAGCGCGGTAGTCGCCTTTCTGCAGGCGCTGCCCGGGCTCGACGCCGCTGCGTACCGAAAGCTCGTGCACGGGCCGGGCGAGGAAGCTGTGAGTAGCCCGGCGCTGGCAGCGCTGAGTGGGCGCGCGCCCACCGCAAGTCAGAGCTGTGCGCGCTGTCACGGGCGCACCGGCGAGGGGCGCGAAAACGCCGCGTTCCCGCGGCTCGCACATCAGCGTGAAGGCTACACGCTCGGCGCGCTCGACGCGTACGCGAACGATCAGCGCTTCAGCGGTGTCATGCAGCCGATAGCGGCGGCGCTTTCACCGGCAGAGCGCGCTGAAGTGGCGCGCTACTATGCGGAGCAGACGCGTGCGCCGCGCGAGGGCGCACAAACCGAGCGGGCAGCGCGCGGCCGCGAGATTGCGACACACGGTATTCCGGAGCAACGTGTCCCCGCATGTTCCAGCTGCCATGGCCCACGCCCCGAGAAGCGCAACGCCGAGTACCCGCGCATCGCTGGCCAATACGCGGAGTACCTCGTGCAACAGCTCGAGCTATTCCAACGCCACGCGCGCGGCGGCGGCAAACACCACCACCTCATGCACAAAGCCGCGACCCCGCTGCAGCCCGAACAGATCCGCGACGTCGCAGCGTTCTACGCAACCTTAGAAGACGACAACACGGACAACCTCAGCACACGCTGAGGTCCGATAACGGCCAGCCATCAGGCCGAGTCTCTGGCAGGCTGCCTCTCGAACCGAACGAACCAGGAGGCAAGGCCATGACCTTTCGCATTCGCGGAGTTTGTGTCGCAGAGATCGAGCCGTACGTCGGCCTGACAGACGACGAGCTGCATAGTTTGAATGCCAAGCGCGTGATCGCTGATCGCCCGCACGTGTACCCCGATCGCGTCGAGCTACGTGACGCCGAGCCCGGCGAGCGACTGCTCCTCTTGAACTACGAGCACCAACCCGCCCGCAGCCCGTACCGCGCCTCACACGCGATCTACGCGCTGGAAGACGCGGTGCGTCGCTACGATCGCGTGAACGAAATCCCCACTCTGCTACGCCGCCGCATCATCTCGGCCCGCGCGTTCGACAACCAAGGCATGATCGTCGACGCAGCACTCAGCCCAGGCAGCGAGCTCGAAACCACCATCGAACAACTCCTGCAACTCGACCGCACCGCCTATCTACATCTCCACTACGCCAAACACGGCTGCTACGCCTGCCGAGTCGACCGCGCCTGACCGCTATGGACGCTGTTCGCGCGGCCAATAGCATCAGACTCGTCTGCCAAGTTGTGACCCGGCCCGGCGACCGCGATTGATTTTGTCGGTCAGTTAGAATATCCGCGGCTGTGTGTTGTCGTTCGCAGCATGGTGCAATTGCGGGTGGGACCAGGCGGCTACGCGTTCGCAGTTTGCGCGGGTTTGGGTTGTGTCACTCCTTAGGCGCTGCGGTGACACAACCTATAGGAGATGAAGACTCTCGGGGCTGGATGCCACGCTGTTGGCGCGCTTGTTGGAACGGCTGGAAGTGAGCGCGCCCGCAACCTACTGTTAGCAACGATTCCAGAGAGGCGGCGCCGCCATAGCGCGCGGTGAGTTATGGCTGCAGGCGACTGTAGTCGAAGACGCCTGCCTCCAATGGCTGCAGCGTGTGGTAGGCCTCGTGGGCGGCGTCGCTGAATGGCCAGAAGTTATTGGCTTTGCGCGACACGCCGAAGCGCTCGCGGAGCGCTTCGTATGCGGGTGCATCGAGGCGTGTGATCTGCGCGACAAACTCGCTTAGCTGGGCGCGCGGGACGCGAAACAGCTGGTTTGGGTAAGCCCCGAGGAAGCCCGGCACGACGGATAACGTGTCTTCGGCGGGTACACGCCGATCCTCTTCATTGAACAACTGCGCCACATTGGTGTGTGCGCTCTCGCGTGTGATCGTTAAGTAGCGTGCGGGGCCCGCGTCGGAGTCGACCTGCACAAATGCGATCTCGGGCATGTACGATGCGCTCGACCCGCGATAGCCGTCGAGGCGCTCGATCTCGCCGCTGATGGCGTCAGTACCGAGCTGATAGCGGTCCGAGTCGACCTGAGCGAGGCGTGATTTCAACGCCGCAAACAGCTCGCGCTCGGGCGTTTGTGTGCGGTAGCGCAGCTTGGGCTCGCCCTTGAAACGTGCGAGCTCATCGTAGACCTTCTCTTTCACCTCGGGCGACACGCGTTGGTACCAGGCGTCCGCGAGTTGCCTCCGGCGCGACCGCGGCAAGAGCGCGAGCAGATTGCTCTCGCCCTCCATGCGCAGAAAGTCCATGTACAGGCGCGTCATGATCTGATGCCCCACGTTGCCGAACACATCGAAGCCAGCGACCAGCAGATAGTGGATGCGCTCGAACTGCGAGTAGTCCATCACCCACGCGGTCTTGGGCGGATCGCCCACGAGACCCTTCCCCATGTCAACCTCAGCAAGCCACGTGCGATGAGCCAATCGCATTGCTCGCATGTTGCGCCTCTTGCAGCATGCCGCTCTACGATTTGCGAGTCTTCGCCTTTTTCGGCTTGGGCTTAGGAGTTCCACGACTTCGAGAGTGCCGCCTGCTGCGCCGTACGGCACGACCTGCGAAACGCCAATGAGCTCGTCTGGGCGACTGGAATGCAACGGGCGTACTTGTGCAGGCTGCGGAGCAGTGTCGACGCGGACGGACGCGTACGCTGCTCTGCCCGCGCTGCCGCGCTCACGATTTCGAGGTCGGTCTACGCGAAAGGGTGCTTGTTTCGCTCACGCGCTGGCTGGACCCACTGCTTCGAGCAACCGTTGCGACGTACCGTGCGCTTCATCACGTGCTCGTCATGTTCGCGATGGTCTTGCGCAGCGTCTCGGCGCTGAACGGTTTGTCGAGGCAACAGTTGGGCACGCTCTCCAAGAACTTCTGAGCCGCCGCAGTCACGGCGCCGCCGGTCATGAACACCACACGCCGCGCGAGCTCCGGATCGCTGCGGCTGAGGGCTGCATGGAAGTCCATTCCGGTCATATCGGGCATCATCAGATCGCACAGGATCACATCGAACGCAGCGTCCACCATGAGCTGCTGGAGTGCCGCTCGGGCCGCGCCTTGAACGACGACATCATGGTCTGGACGCAGCAAGCGCTTTATCAGCTGACACAAGGCAGGCTCGTCGTCGACCATCAAGATGCGCGCGGCGCGCAGCGTGGGACCAGCAGGCGCCGCGCGTTGGCTGGTGTCCGGCAGCGTGCCCACCGGCAGCTCGACCTGCATGCGAGTGCCCGCACCCAGTTTGCTGCTTACGCTGATCTCGCCCCCGACATCGGAGATGATGCCGTGACAGATCGACAGCCCGAGCCCAGTACCGACGCCGATGGGCTTGGTAGTAAAGAATGGCTCGAACAAACGTTTCTGGATCTCTGGCGACATGCCTCCGCCAGTGTCAGCGACCTCCACGATCACGCGGTTGTTCTTACAAAACGCGCTGATGCGTATCTCGTGGTTGCCGGCCGGGCTCGCGCCGATCGCTTGCGCGGCATTCATGAGCAGATTCAGAAACACCTGGGCGAGGCGGTTCTCGTTGCCATCGACGCGCGGTAGCGGCGAGATCACGCGCACGAGCTTCGCCCGATGACGAATCTCGTTCCAGGCCATACGAATCGCGGACTCTAAGACGCGCTCGAGGTCGACAGATGTACGTTCTGCTTCGTCGCTGTGACAGAACACCTTCAGGTCTCGGGCGGTGACTCGGATGCGCTCCGCGCCTTCCTGCGCCTGTCGCAGCGCCGCGATCGTCTCAGCGACCTCACTTCCTGCGGATTCGCCCAAGCGCGTCAAGCGTTCGAGCGCGAAATCGATGTTGCCGACTACGTAGGCGAGCGGGTTGTTGATCTCGTGGGCGATGCCAGCCGCCAACGTTCCGACGGCGACTAGCCGATCAGACAACAACACGCGATTTTGCAGCCGGCGTTGCTCCGCGCGCCCGCTTGCTTCGCGAAGCTCGCGCTCGACGGCAGCTGGCAGCCGCATGAGCCTGTCCTTGGAGAAGAAGTCCTGAGCGCCCGCCTTCATGGCGGCCACCGCCGTCTCCTCACCCATCGTGCCGGACACAATGATGAACGGCACATCGAGCTCCTCGGACTTTAGCACGTCGAGCGCGGACAGAGCGTCGAAGCGCGGCATCGCGTAGTCACAGAGCACGAGATCCCAGCTGTGTTCGCGCAGCGCTGCACGCATCTCTGTGGGATTATCGACGCGCGCCCAGATCGGTTCAGAGCCCTCGCGGCGCAGCACCGCGAGCACCATCTCTGCGTCATCCGGCGAGTCCTCCACGAGGAGCACACGCAAGCCGGTGCGTACTGTCATAGCAAAACAGGCCTTTTGCTGGACCCTAGCACTAGCCAGGATAATCAATGCACATGGGGATCACCAGCGGAGGTGGGTGCAGCGAATGTTTGCACCTCGTATGCCGATGCCGCATGTCCCCGCACAAGCGTGCGCCGCGCTTAACACTACTGCCGTGGCAGCGCGAAATAGAAGCAAGAGCCCTGATCTCGTTGCGATGTCACCCAAAGCCGACCGCCGTGTTGCTCGACAATCTCTCGGCAAATAGTCAGGCCCAGACCAGTCCCTTCGTACTGACTCTGCGAGTGGACGCGCTGAAACGGGTCGAAGATAGCCTGTTGATCGTCAGACTCGATGCCGATGCCATTGTCCTCTACGGACACAATCACCTCGTCGCGCGCGACTTGTGCATTCACTTGGATGCGCACGGGCCGCTCTGAGCTACGGAACTTGAGGCCATTGCCCAGCAGGTTGAGCAGCAGTTGGTAGAGCCTGTCGCGGTCACCGATCACCGTGGGCAGCTCGCCCCCGCTGACGCTTGCACCGGCAGCCGAGATGTTCGGCGCGAGGTCGGCCTTCACATTCTCGAGTACGGCATTGAGGTCGACTTCCGTTTGGGAGCTGGACTTTTGGAGACCTGCATAGACGAGCAAAGCGCTCAGCAGCGAATCCATACGCGCGCTCGCGCGTCGCGAGCGCTCGAGATAGTCAGTGGCTTTAGGGTCGAGCTGGCTCGCCCCGAGCGTCGCAAGCTCGTCGAGAAAGTGGCGGACCGCGCGCAGAGGTGCACGTAGGTCGTGAGAGGCTGCGTTGGTGAAGTGTCGCAGCGCGACATTGGCTCGCTCGAGTGCGGTCAAGGTCTGCCTGTGCGCCGCAACCTCGTCGCGTAAGCGCTGGCGGCCGAGGTAGAGATCCAAGAACACGCGCACCTTCGCGCGCAGGATCGTGGCGTTGAGCGGCTTGAGCAGATAATCCACAGCGCCGCTGCCGTAGCCACGCAACAGGCCCTCTTCGTTACGCAGCGTGGCCGTCAGGAAGATGATCGGCACGTCGCGTGTTGCCGGGTTTTCGCGCACATAGCGTGCGACCTCATAGCCGTCGATGTCGGGCATCTGCACGTCGAGCAGCATCACAGCGAACTCTCGGCGTAGGAGCTCACGCAGGGCCGCATTGCCGCCCTCCGCGCGCACGAGCTCGCAGCCCATATCGCCGAGCAAGGCCTCGAGCGCCACGAGATTGGCGTGGACATCGTCGACTAACAGGACACTAGGTTTGCCGTCTGGATGGGTGGTCATTGGCTCTGCTGGAGCTACTTGGTTGCGACGTTGTCTGTCAGAGATGTGTCCACCAAACAATGATGCACCAGTTCGACCAACTTCTCTGCATCTACCGGCTTAGCCAGGTACTCAGTCGCACCGGCGCCAACACATTTTTGTCGATCATTGTCACGTGCCTTGGCGGTGAGCGCGATCACGGGCAGCTTCGACAGACGCGGCTGCATGCGTATGCGGCGCAAGGTCTCGTACCCGTCCATCTCCGGCATCATGATGTCCAAGAGCAGAATGTCGATGGAGGGTTCAACCTCGAGCGCGCTCAACGCAGCGATGCCGTTGTCGGCGACCACCACTTCAGCGCCCTTGGTGCGAAGCAGTGCTGACAATACATAGACCGTGCGCATGTCATCGTCAGCGATCAGTACCTTGCGGCCATCCAGACGCAACGCGGCGTTGTCCGTGGAGATCTGCCCACGCGCGCTCGAACGCAAGCCCGCCTTGAGGCGCTGTCGAATATTGCGAACTTCGTCCACGGCACGCTGGGCCCCGGCGCCGCCCTTCAACACCACGGCCTCGCTGTAGCTCTCCAGCCGCTGCGATTCCGTCTTACTGAGAGGGCGACCGGTGTACACCACCACCGGCACTGGGGTGCCTGTTTGCCTTCGCCCCATCAGCTCCACTAGCTCGAGGCCATCCATGTCGGGCAGACCGAGATCGAGCACTACGCAGCTGAGCGCTTCCTTCTCCAACACAGCGAGCGCCTGCGCGGCGCTCGCTGCGCGGATCACCTCGACGTGTTCACGTTGCAACAGCTCACTGAGCGAGTGCGCGTGGTCTGATTCGTCCTCCACGATCAGCACCGGTGGTTCGCTGTGCTCGGACGCGATAGGATCTGGCTTTATGCTCAAAGGCTGGCCAGTCGGACCGGACAAGGCCAGCGTGGGTGCCCGCGCTTCAGTGTTGCTGAATGTGTACGGCAGATACAATACGAATGTAGTTCCCTGACCCAGCTCGCTGCGCACGCTTAGCTCGCCGCCGAGCAGCGCTGCCAGCTCGCGCGAGATCGTCAAGCCCAAACCGGTCCCATCAGAGCGGCGCTCCTTACCCGCGTCAGCCTGTTCGAACGGCGCGAAGATGCGTTCCAGGTGCTCGGCAGCGATGCCAATGCCTGTGTCGCTGACGCTGATCTCCAGCGTGGCGTCCGGAGTGAGGCCAGGCCGCTGCCACTTCGCGTCCGGGCCCGCAGGTGCGATGCGCAGCGTCACCGCCCCGTGCCGAGTGAACTTGAGCGCATTGCCGAGCAAGTTATTGAGGATCTGCTCGACGCGTTTGGTGTCCGTGGTGATCGCGCTCGGGCACTGCGGTGCGAGCTCTGTCTTGAGCTCCAACCCTTTTTGACGCGCAACCGGTCCGAAGATGCGCTGAGCGTGATCGATCCAATGCTGGAGCGGCACGACATCGAGCTGCACCTGCTGTTTGCCGCTTTCGATCTTGGCAAGGTCGAGCACCTGGTTGATCAGCGCCAGGAGGTCTTCGCCTGCAACGTGGATGGTGCGGCAGTACTCCACCTGCTTGTCGCTGAGATTGCCCGCGTCGTTGGCCGCGAGCAGGTTGGACAGCAGCAACATGCTGTTGAGCGGCGTACGAAGCTCATGCGACATGTTGTTCAAGAACTGTGTCTTATAAGCGCTGACGGTGGTGAGCTCAGCCGCGTTCTTCTCCAGCACCAGCCGCGTCGCGTTCAGCTCGCTGTTTTTGTGTTCGAGCGCCACGCGCTGCGCCTCGAGCTTCTGAGCGCTTGCATTGAGCGCACGGTTGCTAACGCGCAGCTCGTCTTGTTGTGACAGCAGCTCTTCGTTGCTGGTGCGAAGCTCTTCCTCCTGTTCCGCCAGACGTCGAGCTTGACTCTGTGTTTCAGCGAGGAGCTCGCGTAGTGCAGCGCGCCCTCGCGCTACCTCCAATGCGATAGCGACCGACTCACGCACCGACAAGAGCAGCTCGCTGTGCTGCTCTCCGAAGGGCGCGAAGTAGCCGAGCTCGAGCACCCCGACGACCCGCCCAAGCTGAACCAAAGGCACGAGCACGAGCTGCGAGGGCGAGCTACTGCCGAGCCCCGAGCGCACAGGCAAATAGCCCTCCGGCACATGCTTAACGATGGTGATCTCAGTTCGTTGGGCAGCTTCACCTACCAGCCCCTCGCCCAAGCCAAAAGTCTGCGACTGGCTGCCGCTATCGGCGGCGCTGATCGCGTAGTGTCCAATGCGCCGGAAGCGCGCCTCAGATCCTTCGTAGCAGAGCGATGCGATAGGTGCCTCTAGATAGCGTGCCAGCACAGAGACCGCGCGGTCGGCCACCTCTGCCAGCTCGAGCTCCCCCCGCAGCTCATGCACCAGACGCGCGTTGCCCTCCTTCAACCAATCCGAGCGATCGCGCTCCTGATTCAAGCGCTGCAGGCTGCGCGCCATGAGATTCGCGCGCTCAGCCAGGTCGGCAAGCTCGTCGCGCGTGTTGAGCACGATCGGCTGGTCGAATGCGCCTCGGCCGAAGCGCTCGAAGCCTTCGGCAAGGCCAGCAAGTCCGCGCAGGATGCCGCGGCTCAGCCAAAAGTAAAGCAGGCTGACCACTAACAAACATGCCAAGCTGATCGCGAGCCGGATGCGCGTGGCCTCATGCTGAGTGCGCGAGACCGCCGTGAACGCTGCACCGAGCTCGTTGCGATCAAAGGCAACGACCTTGTGCAACGCCTCCAAGGCGCGCGCCTGCTTGGCTTGCATCACGGATATCGCAGCGATCAGCTCTTCGCCCGTCTCGCCTTGGATCAAGCGCTGCGAGATGTCGTGTGCCAGCACGTAGTAGTCGTCTAGCGCGTTTCGAGCCAGCGACACCTCCACCGTCCCCAGCGCACTCTCGGCTTGGAGAAGCTCCGTGGACAGCGCGTTCTTGAGCTTGCTGCTCTCGCCCAGAGCTGCCGCATCTTGCGCTGCGGCTGCGTCTTGCAAGCTGCGTCCGATGCGTTCGAAGTCCGACTCGAGCTTCGGCCCAAGCTCGAGCTTGGGCATATAGCGCAGCTGGATCAATGAAAGCTGCTTCTCGACCCGGGCGGTGACCAACATGCCTGTGCCGATCAACGTGAGCAGCGAAAACGCAGCCGCTGCCACGATGAACACCAGCTTGGCTCGAAGCGTTCGTGGCACCGCTGTTGCACCGCCTTGTCTCTAACGGCCGCCGTTGGCGGCGTCGATAAATATCAAAGTACCGTATCGACGCGAGGCACGCGCTGGATGCGCGGCACCGACGAGCGTGCACAATACGCGCCTCACACAGACACTAGCGAATCGTGATCACCTTGGCGTCGCCGATGTCGGTGCCAGTGGGCACATAGGTCACGGCGCCACGATTCGCGAGAACGTAGGCGACCGCCGCGGCAGGCGATTCGGCCTCGGGGGGCGGAATGTCTGTGCCCGAGAAGATGCGCTGGACCCAGAAGTTTCTAAGTTGTGCGGGAGTCTTGCCCAGCACATCCCGGGTGAAACGCTCGCGCGCGACCACACCCTTTGCAAGATCGATCGGCCGAATCGCTTCCCCGGAGCTCCAGCGCACTGCTTTTCTGAGGAAGACAGCGCGCAAAAACTCTTGGTCCACCGCGCTGATCGGATTGCTGCGCTGAACGATAACAACGAACTCCTGCCGGTCGGCCGCCGAAGGGCTGGCTTGGCCAAACCCAACGACGACTGCCGCGATCGCGCACACCGCTATGGTTTGCCAGCGCAGCATCAGAAGGTCACCGTGGTTTTGAGTAAGAATAGCCCCCAATAGCGCGTCGGATCTGGGTTTTGCGACGCTTGCAGCTCGGCGACACCATCGATGAAGTGGCCTTCGACTTTCCACAGCCAGTAGTCGTTCACATCGAGGCGAACGCTCAGCGCGAGGTCACGCCGGAACGCTTGGTACGACTTCTCGAAGGCAGGACCATCACCATCGCGATCGTTGACGTCGGCATGGATGACCGAATAGTAGCTGCCAAGCTCTAACCAGCTGGCGATGCGATAGGACGCCATTCCGTAGAAATGTTCGGAGTCGGTGTCAAAGGCAGGAATGATTGTAGGTAACGAGGTCTCCTGATGATTCAGTGATCGGCCGTATTCGGCAGCGAACAGCCAGTCACCCACGACGTACTCTACCGAGCCGACCCAGAAACTGGTGGGCCGCTGCGAGATCCTCAGCGCTCCTCCGTAATCGGCCGGCGCGGCTCCTGCCATCACGACCAGTTCGGTGTTCGCAGGGCTGAGCTGCAGATGATAGTTCACTACCGTGCGCAGGTAGCTGATGCCGATGCGCAAACCGTCGAGCGGGAGACGCCAGAACAGCTGACCGCCGGTGAGGTACTTGGTGTCGGCCGAGACGAACGTGGCTCCGTCGAGCTCCAGTGCGCTCGCGGGAATCGACAGCGTTCCTAAGAACGCCTGATAGTCGAGCTCACCCACAGGACCCATCGCCAAGTGTCCATAGGCCGCAAATCCGATCTGTGAGATCAGCGCATCGCGATTGCGAATCGGATACACACCCTGCGGCATCAAGATCGCTGTTCTCGCTGAGTCGATGTCCACGTACTCGTTGTACAGACCCAAGGGAATCCTGGTGACACCGGCGCGCAGGCCGAGCCACTCCCTCCAGCGGTAATCGATGAGAGCCCAGTCGACTCGCGGTAGGTCCTGACTGACGGTACCGACGCTGCGTGCTGTCAGCTGCATGCCCGCGCGCAGCTGATCGGTGAGCTGCGCCGAGACGTTGATGCCGGCCTCGAAAAACTTGAGGCTGCCTCGCGATGATTTCCCGATGTACTCGTTCGCAGTCGATACGAATCCACCCTGACTCGCGAATCCATGGAGCTGCAGGTGCGGCCAGTTATCGGTACTGCCCGCTGCAGGGGTTGAGTCGACTGGCTCGGACGCGGGCACAGGCAGCGTGTCTGTGTCCGGTGGCGGCAGCGGCTGGGCCTCCGCGCGACCCGCAGAGCCGTGTGCGAGCAAGCAAACTGCGGCAACCAGCGAGGGCCACAGCTTCATTCCGCAAATCCCATGGACGACTTATACCAACAGTTTAGTCACATCACATTGTTTGCGTGCGGACGTGGCAACACACATTTTCCTGCACCCGCACTGCATGTGCGCTAGGCTGAGCGGGCATGCCCTATGCGCGTTTCGACAGGCGAAAGAACACGTGGTTCGTGACTTTTGGACACTGAGGATAGTGGCACTTAGAGGCAGTGCTGACAGAATGAGACAAGGTACTCATGCGGGTCGTCTATGCCGCAATCGCTGTCTCTACTGCTTGTCGAAGACTCTGAAGATGACGAACTGCTGTTGCTGATGTGCCTGCGTAAGGCAGGCTTCGAGCCCATCCACCAGCGCGTCGAGACCGGTCCAGCGATGGCAGCCGCGCTCGATGCCAGGTCGTGGGACCTGGTCATCTCCGATCACAACATGCCGAGCTTTAGTGCTCCCGCTGCACTGAAGCTCTTGCGGGAAAAAGGTTTCGACCTTCCGTTCATCATCGTTTCAGGCAGCATCGGCGAGGAAGCCGCGGTCCGTGCCATGAAGGCCGGCGCGCAGGACTACCTGCTAAAGGGCAGCCTTGCGCGCTTGCCCGCCGCGATCGAACGCGAGCTGAAAGATGCGGCCGAGCGACGCGCGCGGCGAGATGCCGAAGAGAAGATCCGCTTTCTGGCCTACTTCGATCCGCTGACTGCCCTGCCGAATCGTGCCTACTTCTGTGAGCAGCTCGGACAGCGAGTGAGAGAGGCAGAGCGCACGGGTAGCACACTGGGCGTCGTGAGTTTCAAGCTCGACGACTTGCGCGAAATCAACAACACATTGGGCTATGTCACAGGTGAGCGCGTGTTAGTCGAGCTCACGCAGCGCATGCGACGCGCGCTGGGCTCGTCTGAGCTCCTGGGCCGCATCGGTGGGGCCGAGTTCGCGGTCATTCTAGACGGTGAGCTCGCCGATGTGCGGCGCACGACGGAACGCCTGCAGAGCGCGATCGCCGGGACAGTTCGCATCGACGCGTTAGAGTTAGACCCCGCGACGTCGTTCGGCATCGCCATATATCCTGTGGACGCTGACAACGCTGAGCTGCTCCTGCAACGCACGAACGTCGCGCTCTCGCAGGCTGCAGACAGTCCGCGGCGCGTCGTGATCTACGACGCTGCTCGCGATCCCTTCCAGCCGCAGCGACTAGCGCTGATCTCCGACTTGCGACGCGCGATCGGCAGCGAACAGCTACGGCTACACTACCAGCCCAAAGTGCACTTCGGCACTGGAACGCTGATCGGAGTGGAGGCGCTGGTGCGTTGGAATCATCCGACGCTTGGGATGCTGCGCCCGGATCTGTTTATATCGTTGGCGGAGCAAACTGGTCTCATCAACCCACTCACGCGCTGGGTGCTCAAGGAGGCGATGGCACAGTCCGCCGCCTGGAGCAAAGTAGGCTTAGATCTATGTGTCGCGATCAACTTCTCTGCTAAGAACCTACAGAACGCCGAGCTAGCTGAACACTTGGAACAACGGCTCATGGACGCAGGTCCCAGCAAGATGAGCCTGATCGTAGAGGTGACAGAGAGCGCGATCATGTCCGACGAGTCGCGCGCGCAAGAGATCTTGCGCAAGTTGCAACAACAGGGCGTGGCGATCGCTATCGATGATTTCGGCACCGGCTATTCGTCATTCGCCCGGTTGCGCGATCAGCCCATCGACGAGATCAAGATCGACAAGTCGTTCGTGAGCGGCATGATAGGGCGCAAGGAAGACCACATCATTGTCGCGTCGATCATCGACCTAGGGCACAAGCTCGGCTTGCAAGTCGTCGCCGAGGGCGTGGAGACAGCTGCCTCGTGGGAGGAGCTCGCCAATCTGCAATGCGATCTCGCGCAGGGCTATCTGCTAAGTCGACCGCTGCCCGCAGGCGACGTGCTGCCGTGGTTCCGCAGCTTTGTCGCCCCGCCTTCGACTTACCCACCAGACCGAGACCTCCGACTTGCCGCCCCTACCCGACGCTGAGTAGTTTTCGCGTGGTTGGCACACAGCTCTGGCCATGCAGAGCCGGAGGCCCCGCAGCGAAACTGCGGTGCGGGGCCTCGAACGTTGCCGCCGGGCGTCAGCGCGATAACGCCGTCCGGATCTGAAGCACGTCAATCTAGGGCAGTTAGCGTCGCAGGGCGGTGTAGATGTTCATGGCATTCTCCAATTTCGGAGAGACAGCAACTTGCGGACCAACTCCGGGGCCCTGTCAAGACGGGCGTCGCTATGGCTTGCCGCTGTCAGCTGCACGCGGAGCGGCGCAAACACCCTCTCACTGGGGCAAGTAGTCAGCGATGTGCTCTAGAAAGGTGGGCCGATGGAGGTTGGTGGGCGAGTCTATATGGCTTTGGTGGGGTGGTTGTGTGGTGGGCCGGGGCTGGATGAGAATAGTGAGGGCGGTGAGTTTTTTATGGCGATGGCGATTTCGCGGACCGATCGGGTCTATGCGCTGGTGTATGGCGAGGAGTCTCCGACCGATGAGGAGTGGACGCATTGCGTTGCTTTGTGTCGCGAGCGCGCTGGTCGCGATTCTCGGTTCTTGGTGGAGACGCGTGGCGGCGGGCCTGATGCCAAGCAGCGCCGGATGTTGGCTGAAGCCATGCACAATGAGGACACGCGCGTCGCTGTGCTGACCGATTCGTTTGTCGCACGCGGCATTCTCACCGCATTGGCTTGGCTAGGTTTGCCGCAGCGCGGCTTTGGGCTGCAGGATCTTCGTGCAGCGGGTTCGTATCTCGAGCTCACTCAGCTCGAGCTGAGTCACGCTGCGTCCGAGCTGGAGCGCCTACGCATCATGCTCGAGATCGAAGAGATCAAGCGCCGCCACCGCATGAGCGCTTAAAGACGAAAGCCACGGGGATGGTCCGTGGCTTTCGCCGTTCTCAGAACAACTTAGCTCAGGTCTTCTGTACGATCTGACGGATCAAATCACCGCGGTAGTCGTTCTCTACGCGCGAGTCGTTGTCGAACACCATAATCGCGCGCTTGTCCGCGTCGAACGCGGGCCACTCGGGCAAACCAGATTCCGAGCTGTTCGGGTCACCGGTCTTCGCAAAGGCCGCCCACGCGCTCGCAAACGCGTTGCACACTTTTTTGCCAGCGTCGGAGCTGTTGGACATGGTTGCGTCGCGCCAGTTGTTGAACGCGGGCGAGACGTCGAGACCGTGCGTAGCGCCGTACTTGCCGTTGTACATCTGACTGGCCCAATCCCACTGGTACACGTACACCGGTGCGCCGCCGAGCTCGGCTTTGCGCTGCGCTTGCACGTACGTGGCATTGCCGCGCGTAGCGTCAGTGAAGGCCGCGGCTTGGATCAGGAAGTTGCTGTCCTGCGGGCGTGCTGCCTTCTGCGCCTTGATGATGTCGTCCGCGCGATCTTCGCCGAAGCGGCTGCCGATCGCTTTGCGTAAGCCTGCGTCGTCGAGCTCCAAGTTCGACAACGTGAACGATGAATCGTGCAGCGTGCTGCTGATGATCACCGGCACGTCGACCGACTCGCTCGGAGCGTCCGGATCGAACGGCTGACGCGTGAGGTAGTCGCCGTCGATGATCGGCCCGAAGCTCACGGACATCACGCCCTCTGGCGGCTGCAGCGAGACCGACGCCTCGAGGATCTCGGCCCAGCTCTTCTTCTGGATCGAAGCGATGTCGTTCTTCGCGATGCCCAGCGCATCCAGCAAGATCTCAGCGTTCTTCGCAGCTACCGCGCTGTCGCCGAGGCGCAGCGCCGAGCCCGACTGGACGGCCGCGCTGTGGAATAATCCCTTCGCCTTGGCATTACTGAGCATGGTCGAGGTCTTCGCACCACCACCCGACTGCCCAAAGATCATCACACGCCCCGGATCGCCGCCGAAGTTCTCGATGTTGTCGCGCACCCATTCGAGCGACGCCGCCATATCCATGATGCCGGCTACGCCCGCATGCTTGAACTCGTCTGGCGCGTCTAAGTCTTTGAGGTTGAGGTAGCCGAACACATTCAAGCGATGGTTGATCGTCACCACCACGACGTCCTGCGAGAGCGCCATCATCGCGCCGTCGAAGCCGAGCGTGTTGCCCGAACCCGAGGCGAAGCCGCCGCCATGGAACGACACGAGTACTGCCTTTTTCGCGCTGCGATCGAGGCTGGTCGTCCATACGTTCAGGCTGAGGCAATCTTCGCCGTAGCCGCTCGGGTGGAGGTCCCAGTAGATCAGACGCCCGTACTCAGACTCGAGCGAGCTGAGCAGCTGCGGAGCCACTTGCCCGTACTGAAAGGTCTCGCGAACGCCGCGCCACGACTCGGGCTTCTGCGGCGCCAAGAAGCGATTCTTGCCGGCAGTCGAAGCGCCGTAGGGAATGCCTTTGAACTGAATGACAGCGCTGTTTGCGAGCCCCATCACGCGACCGTTTTCGGTCTCAGTCGTGTGGAACAGCTGACGGCGCGCTTCGGGTCGGCTCGCGATGAACGAGTCGTCGATGCTCAGCACTTGTTCTGGCTGCTGCGTGGTGCCTCGCGCTTCAGAGGTGTCTTTCTCTCCAGTTGTGTCAGTGGCTACGCATGAAGATGTCGACCCCGAGGATGCGTCTGCCCGCTCGGCATTGTTCTCGCCAGTGCCGGCCATTGGATCATCGTCGGCACAACCGATTACTGGAAGCACTGCAAGTGCTGCAGTCGTCGCGTGCAACAACGCGCGACGGCTGATCTCCCCACCCTTGCCATCTGAGCTGGTCATTCTGTCACTCCAACAGTTAAAAGGATTGTGCGACTGCGATCTGCTTAGATCGCCATCTCGGCACGCGCTCTGCTCACGGCTAAGTACGCCGGAGTCGCTGCTTCTGACCCCATCGCAACCCGAACGACCGCAACGTTCGAATCATCGACAATGCAGCTAACTACAGGAGCCCGCAGTAGCATTCAATACCGAAATGGCCCGCATCGCTACAGCACAACAGCGATCCCAAAACGCGGACGCGCGCACAACGCATCACGCGCTCTAAGTCATAGCTCACTGCACATGCGGAGCTCAGTGCTCGATGAGCTCGCCAGATTGATCGAGACGTAGGCTTCAGGCCGGCATCATGCCTTCGTGGCCTGGGTCTACGTCGCGTGCGCGCATGCCGACTTCTTCGCGCGCTTGTTGGTTGTCGCTTGTTAGCTCGATGATGCGGAACGGCTGTTTGGTCATGCGGAGCAACAGCGGCAACGCGACGTTGTAGACGGGAGTGCCTTTGCTGGTGCGGCCTTCGAGCGCGCCGCCGTGGGCGTGACCATGGAACGCCATGTGAACTGGGTAGTGCTGCATGGCGTCTTCGAGGCGGCTCGTTCCAAGGTACGGGTAGATCTCGGGGCGTTCGCCGACGATCGTAGCTTCGATCGGAGCGAAGTGCGTGAGCGCGATGCGATGGGTTGTGCGCAAGCTTCCTAGCGCGCACTCCAGCTTGAGCGCTTGCCCGAGTTGTAGATCAAGTCGATGAAGTGCTCTCCATCAAAGGCCTTGCCCAACCAATGCGGGAACGTCAGCTCAGTGCGCGTCGACACGGGCTCGAGCGCATCGAGCGCGCGCGTAAGGTCACGCTCTCGCACGTACAGGTCGAGGTCCTTCTTGGGACGATCGATGGCTGTGTAGCGGGAGAACGCGTAACCTCCGCCAACCAAGAACGGCACGTCAGCCAGTGCGAGTGCGCGCAGACTACGCTGATAGAACGCGCTCGCCTGAGGATCCGGAAATTCGAAGGTCATTCCGCCTGTATCAGCAAGCACAATGCCAAGCCGCATGCGTCCATGTACGCGCACCTCGATGGAGCGGCCCAGCCGGGCCAGGCGTGGTCTGTACCTGACGAGAGCGCGATTCGCCCGCCTCAGTGTGGCGAGCGCGTGCGACCGCGATGCGCCCACGGGACCGCGAGAGGAACCGCCTGGGACGCCAATGGAGAGCGCCTAAGAACGCCAGAAAAACTAGTTTGCTCCGCTGCTCTCGCACCACGTCAGTGTAAATGCGCGGAGCAAATCTCGTTTCACTTGGCGTTCTTAGGCGGTCCTGGCGTCTCCTGGCGATTCCTCTCGTCCCGTCTTGCCCGCGCAAGATGCGACCGAGCTTTTGCGGACAACACACGGGCAGCCGGGATACCGCGCAGGAGATGTCAGCTATGCGTACAAGCTTCTGATATACAGACGCCCGAGGTGTTCATGTCGCGCTGCGCTGGTTTGTGGATGACGCTGATGGCTGCGGCCTTGTTCGCGCTGGCCTGCGCTGACGATAGCGCTCGCCCGGCCACAGCTACTTCGAACACGGCCGGCACCGGCGGCGCCCAAGCACCAACATCCGACCCGCATGCACGCGCCCTCGCGACCAGCGCGTCGCACACCTGCGCGCTGCGCAAGGCCGGCCTGTATTGCTGGGGCGCGAACGACACGGGTCAGCTCGGCGATGGGTCGACTGCGAGCGCTACGAGCCCGGTGAAGGCCGCGATCGACACCGCTGATGTCGTAGAGGTCGCTGTAAATACCGGCCGCAGCTGTGTGCGGCGGCGCTCCGGCAAAGTGGCGTGCTGGGGCGCAAATGCGAACGGTCAGCTCGGAGACGGCACGCGTGACGACTCGCTCGATCCGGTGGAGGTTGCGCTCGATGACGCCGCGCAGCTCGCGCTCTCGGAGAACACGAGCTGTGCGTTGCGCGACGACGGCAGCGTGTGGTGTTGGGGCGGCTCACCGGACGGCTCGTCCGAGGAAGGCTCGCTCGAGCCCAAGCCCGTAGACGGCCTCGAGGGCGCGCTCGCCCTGCACAGCGGCCAGATGAGCAGCTACTGCGCCCGCGGCGAAAGCTGGACCCGCTGCTGGCACCTCGACGCTGGCGCTTGGACCGCGCCTGCCGAGCTGCCCGACCTTGCCGCCGCGAGCGGCATCGCGCTGGCGAGCGCGCAAGAGGTCTGCGGGATCGTCAGCGGCGGCGAGGTCGTGTGCAGTGCAGTCAACGGCGGCAGCAGCGCGCGGCTCTCGGGCTCGCGCGGCACGATCCAGCTCGCGGGTGGGCTGCTCACGGTCTGCGGCGGAGACATCGTGGGCGCCTGGTATTGCTGGAACATTCTGTCTCCGATGGTGCTGCAAGCCATCGGCGCGCCGCGCAGCGAGCTGACGCGTGGTCCCTTCGACCAGCTCGTGACAGCCGGCTTCCGCTACTGCGGGCTCGGTCCGAGCGGCGACGTGCAATGCGTAGAGCGCAACGCGCCCTCCCCACAGTGGACGCCCGTCGCTGATTTACCGGACTGACACGGTTAAGACCAGCAAGCGCTTCAAGCTGCGCGGCTGGCGCAGCGCGCCTGTTCCAGGTGCGCTGAACACGCAGTAGATCAGCAAGGTCACGCCGCCGTAAGCTGCGGACGGCGGCGACCGATGCTGAGCGCGATCACGGCCGCGAGCACACCGCTCGAGCCCGCGATGGTGAACGCTTCGATGTAGTTGCCTTGCAGCGTGCGCAAGTTGCCCGCGACCAGCGCCGCCGTCGCGGCGCCGATCTGGTGCCCGGCCACGACCCAACCGAACACCATCGGCGCAGCGGTGTCGCCAAAGGCCTCGTTGGTCAGGCGCAAGGTGGGCGGCACGGTCGCGATCCAGTCGAGCCCGTAGAAGACCGTGAACAGCGACAAGCTGTAGAACGAGAAGTCGGAGCGCGGCAGCCAGATCAGCGAGAGACCGCGCAGCGCGTAATACATGAACAGCAGCTTGCGCGCGTCGTAGCGATCGGTGAGCCAACCCGACGCTGTGGTGCCTACCAAGTCGAAGAGACCCATCGCCGCCAAGAGCCCGGCCGCGCGCACCTCGGGGATGCCGTTGTCGCCACACAGCGCGATCATGTGGGTGCCGACCAAGCCGTTGGTGGTCGCACCGCAGATGAAGAAGGTCGCGAACAGCAGCCAGAAGTCGCGCTTGTGCGCGGCCATCCACAGCGTGCTCAGCGCGACGCGAAAGGGATGGGCCGAGACGGGCGCTGCAGCCGACGGCTGCGTCGCACCGTACGGCAGCACGCCCAGATCGCTCGGGCGCTCGGTGAGCAGCCGCAGGACGAGCGGCACCAGGGCAAGCGCTGCGCCCGCGACGGTCAACACCACCGCCTTCCAGCCGTAGCGCTCGGCGAGTATCGCCAAGAGCGGAATGAAGATCAGCGAGCCGGTGGCGGTGCTCGCGGTGAGCAGACCCATCATCAAGCCGCGACGCGTGACAAACCAACGGTTCACGATCGTCGCGCCCAGCACCACGGTGACGCAGCCCGATGCGAGGCCGGAGAGCACTCCCCAGCTCGCGACCAGCTGCCAATGCTGTGTCATGAACACGCTGCTGCCGGTGGCCAATGCCATCACCACGAGCGCAGCCACCACCACGCGCCGGATCCCGAAGCTCTGCATCAGCGCGGCGGCGAACGGGCCCATCAGCCCGTACAGGAAGATGCCCACCGCGGCGGCTAGAGACGTTTGGGTGCGGGACCAGCCGAAGCCACGCTCTAGAGGCTGGAGCAAGACGCCGGGGGCGCCACGCAGCCCTGCGCCGACGAGCAGCACGAGGAAGACCACAGCGACGACGATGAAAGCGGGGTGAAGCCCGGGGCGGCGCTGCGGCATTTCCATAACGCCGCTGCATCGGGCCAATGCGCAAGAATGTCAACGGGTGGTTCCCCCTTTGACTCCCCGCCGCGAGCGTGAGCTGTCACATCATGCGCCTGCTCGTACAACGCGCGGCTCGTCGAGATGCCGCTGACGTTCGCGCTCGTGGAAAGGCTGCGCATGATCTTCAGAACACGAAGAATCAGGGTCCTGAAGCCTGACTTTCTTCCTGGCGCTCCTCGGCGGCCCTGGCGTTCCTTGGCGATTAGAATCTCCCTCTCTCCACACGTGCACACATGCGTTTAATCGAGTGTCGGGTTCGGGTTCGGGTTCGGGTTCGGGAAGGAGTGTACCCTGCGTGCATAGCTGCAGCTGTTGGCTGCAATGGTGCACGCCAGCTTGAATCCGCGACCGCGCTCTTCATAATAGGTAGAGCATCTCCGCTGGAGGCACTGTCGTTGTCGTTTGACACCCCGGTCCAAGTGAAATTCAGGCGCATGAGCTTCGACCTCGAAGCCGCACAGCTTCCGAAGCACTGGTACGCACAGAGCCCTGCCCTGTCTCACTTCTTCAACGCGCTGTCCGCAGTATTTCCCGATGGAGAGAAATTCTTCATCGACTCGGTGCGCGCTTACGAAGACATGATTGTAGACCCCGCGCTCAAGGGGCAGATCCGCGAGTTCTGCCGACAAGAGGGCCATCGCACACTGCATCATCGCCTGTTCAACCAGCGGCTGCAGGCGTTGGGCGTCTCCATGGAGCGCTGCGCGGATATCGCGAAGCAGATCCTGAATCATTCGCGCGAGCACGACACGCCGATGATGCAGCTCGCCACAACGGTCGCCTTTGAGCACTTCACCGCGATGATGGGCGACTGGCTCTTGCGACAGAATCAGCCCTGCGGAGACATGCATCCGTCGGCGCATCCGCTCTGGGTCTGGCACGCAGTCGAAGAAACCGAGCACAAAGCTGTAGCGTTCGACGTCTACAGCGCGGTCGGTGGCGATTATTGGACGCGCATCCGCGCCATGCTGCGCGTGACCCGCATCTTCATCCCGCGCATCCATCAGATGCAGTTCATCCTGCTCGCGGAAGACAAAACACCTGTGCGCCTGCGCGACCTCGCGCGTTGCGTCTCCTATCTATACGGTCGCGGCGGCTTCATGCGCGACATGATCCCCAGTTACGTGCAGTACTTCCGGCGCGACTTTCACCCGTGGCAGGACGACAACTCGCACCTGATCGCGGCCTGGCAAGAAACCGTTCAGCGCTCCATCGCACCGGCGGCTTAAGTTATGTCACGTCTCTTCGAACTGCCCAGTCGGCGCCCCAATAGCGCCATCCCGCAAGCTCGCGCCTCCGGCACGTGGTCAGGTGCGTCCCGCGCGCCGCGCGCGTCAAGCGCACCAGGCGCGTCGCGTACGTCCAGCACACCGCGCGCGTCGCGTGCACCTGCGCGGCCGCGTCAAGAGAGCGTGGAGATCGAGCGCCCGACCGATGGCGACTTGGTGATCCACTATGCCGCTCCCGGCTGCGTGATCGGACACATTCGCAACGTCACGTTCTCCGCATGGAACACCATGCCGACCGCCGAGCACGTCCAAGCGTTCATGGCGCTCGCCGAGCAGCTGCGCGCGGTCTACCCGAAGAACTCCAACGTCACGCTGGTCATGCGCGAGACCGAGCTGCCCGGCGCGGAAGCGCGCGGCGCGCTCGAAGAGCTCACCGCCCAATACGCGCGCTACATCCACAGCGTCGCGCTCGTGATCGACGGCGATGGCTTCTGGGCAAGCATGATCCGCAGCTTCCTGACGGGCCTGCACCTGCTGCGCGGCCATGGTTACCGCTGCAAGGCGTTTCCTAGCGCAGCGGAAGCCAACCCGTGGCTCGTGCCAGTGCACAACGCCGAGACCGGCGTGAGCGTCACAGCGCGCGAGATCGACGCGGCTTGCGAGGCGATCTATCGCCGCATGCACATGGCGACACCCAGCAGCTGACAGCTGCAATTCCTGCGCGCCGCACCGTACATCCACCGACTGCCGCGGATAGCGGCGGATAACCTCGCGGCGTCAGCGCACACGTCGGCCACGTGAATCAGCTCACAGCTCGTGGCGCTCCGTGGAAGCGCTCGGTACCTTGGCGAAGGCACGTGCTTTCACACAGGAACCGCCTATGGCGACCGATCTGTTCGGGCTCCTCGACACGACTGGATTTCCCGCCCGTTGGCATTGCGGACGTTGGTCAGCCACTTTGGGTTGGCTGCACATCATCTCCGACATCTTGATCTTCGGCGCGTACATGGCGATCCCAGTCGTGCTGGTGTTCTTCATCCGCCAGCGCCCCGATCTGCCGAAGCCTTTTCCGGTCGTGTTCTGGTTGTTCGGCGCGTTCATCGTCGCGTGCGGAACGACACACGCGATCGAAGCCGTGATCTTCTGGCAGCCGGTGTACCGACTCGCTGGCGCGGTGAAAGCCGCAACCGCGAGTGTCTCGTGGGTCACGCTCGCGTTCTTGTTGCCCACCGTGCCGAAAGCGCTCGCGCTCAAGTCGCCCGACCAACTCAGACGGCAAGTCGCCGAAGCCACCAGCGAGCTGCGACGAGAGCGCGACGCTGCAGCGCACCTCGCTGCGATCGTCGAGTGCTCGCAGGATGCGATCCTGAGCCAGGACCTCGATGGCCGCATCCAGAGCTGGAATCGCGGCGCCTCGCGCATGTTCGGCTTCGCGAAAGACGAGATCGTTGGACGTGACTGCAGTGTGCTGGTGAGCGAGTCGGCGCGCGCCGAGCTCGCAGAGGCGCACCAGCGTGCGCTGCGTGGCGAGGTTGCCGAAGAGCTGGTCAGCGAGTGGATACGCAGCGATCACAGCTCGGTGGCCGTGGCCGTGACGATCTCGCGCTTCACGAACCAAGAAGGCGCGGTCAGCGGGCTGTCGCTGATCGTGCGCGACATCTCCGCGCTGCGCGCCAAGACCATCGAGCTGCAGCGCTCGAACGAAGAGCTCGAACAGTTTGCGTACGTGGCGTCGCACGACTTGCAGGAGCCACTGCGCATGGTGGTCAACTTCATGGGCCTGCTCAAGCGCACGCATTCCGCTGCGCTCGATGAGACCGCCAACAAATACATCGACTTTGCGGTGGATGGCGCGCAGCGCATGAAGCAGCTGATCGACGCGCTCTTGATGTTCTCGCGCGTCGATGCGCGCGGCGCGAGCTTCGCGCCGGTGCGCTTGCAAGACTCGTTCGACAATGTGATACGCACCATGCCGCTGCTGGTCGAGGAGAGCGGCGCGAAGATCGAACACGAGCCGCTGCCTGAAGTCTGGGGCGATCACGCGCAGCTCGAGCAAGTGCTGCAGAACCTCGTCGCCAACGCGATCAAGTTCCGCGGTGAGCGTCCGCCTGTGATCCGTGTGCGTTGCACAGAGCTCAGCACGTGCTGGGAGATCTCAGTCGCGGACAACGGCATCGGCTTCGAGCCACGTTACGCCGAACGCATCTTCGCGATGTTCCAGCGCTTGCACGATCGCCAAGCGTATCCTGGCAGTGGCATCGGGCTCGCCATCTCCAAGCGCATCGTGGGCCGTCATGGGGGCCGCATCTGGGCAGAGTCGGTGCCCGGACAAGGCTCGGTCTTCACGTTCACCTTGCCCAAGCGCCCGCCGATGGATGGAGCGAAAACCACGTATGATCAAGCTGTCTAGCGATGGGCCCGTCGTCATGGTCGACGACAACGGAGGGGACATCTTCTTCGTCGAGCGCTGCTTCGATGCCTCCAAAGTCAACAACCCTTTCCTCTCGTTTCGACGCGGACAGGAGTTCTTGGCGATGCTCGAGCAGGTGAAGTCAGGCCAAAAGGCCATGCCTGCACTTGTGCTCTTGGATCTCAACATGCCGGGGATGAACGGGCTCGATGTACTCTCCACCGTGCGCGCGGACCCGTTCTTCAACGTCATGCCGATCTTTTGTGTGCTCACGAGCTCACGCGATCCGCGCGATAAAGAACGTGCTCAGGCTCTGCAAGTCAGCGGCTTCTTCACCAAAGCCGCAACCATGGAAGAATACATCTCGTTCTTTGACGCGCTGGTTGCGTAACTGGTGAGTGGCGAAGTTACGCAGGCTCGGCGCATAGCATCGCTAGTGACTCGAGCATGTTGCGCCAAGCGCGCTCCGTGACCTCGGCTGGAACGCCGGTCTGGGTAAGGGTCACGTCGCAGCCATAGACTGCAGGCTCGATCCCTACCGTGACCATCGTCTCGCCGGGGTAATGTTTGGGAACCCGCAGGCTGAAGACAAGCTTGTTAGGTCGTTGAAATTCCACGTAGCGCCCGAAGTGATCGATCTCATCGTCCTTAGTGCGCTCGACGATCGAGAACGCTCCACCCACCACGCGGTCATTGTCGACCTTACTGATCTCGTTGGGTGGGCTGTGGAACATCCAGCGACGCATCATCGCAGGCTCGAGCCACGCGTCGAATACAGTCTCGGGCGAGGCATCAATGCTGCGGCTGACTTGCATAGGCTGTTGAGCTTTAGCGTTCATAACGGCTCCCTTGGCAGCTTGTAGACCGAGTGGAGCAAGACCTGGGCCAGCGCACCTGACACCACGACAGCCCACCGCGGCATTTCGCGACGCCACAGTTGGAAATCATGGCAAACTCGCGCAGTGGCTGACACTGACCTAACACTCCATCGCCGGCTGCTGCTCTGCATTGCAGCCATCAGCTTCGTGCTCAGTCTGGCGCAGAGCGCGAGCGCGCAAAGCACGCTGAAAGACCGCGGCTCGCATCGCCGGCCTCAGATGCTGAGCGCGCTCGCCGGCTTCCACTTCGACTCGCGCTACGGCGCGGGCTTTCCGATGGTGCTGAGCGGCCGCTACTACTACCCGCTCGTGCCGGACGGCTTCGCGAGCGGGCTCAACGACGAGTTCGGCTTAGAAGCCGGGCTCGACCTGCTGCTACGCTTCCGCTCGGGCGACGCCGGCATCGGCCTACCATTTACTGGCTTCTACGCCCTGCACTTCACGGACCGGTTCGACGCGTACGCGAAGCTCGGCTTCACCATCCACGTCCATCGCAACGCGCACGTCTATCCCTACGCGGCGTTCGGCATCCGGCTCAAGCTCAACGAGAGCCTCTACTTTCGGGCCGAAGCGGGATACCCGCTGTTGCTAGCGGGTATCGCCTTTGCGTTCTGAGCACGTGCCAAGCTACTTTTAGTCAAGCTTGCTCATGGCGCAGGGGCACCTGCTGCCGGAGCGGGTAGCGCTACAGCACCTGCAGTTCCCATCGAAGGCGCTGATGCCCCAGATGGCGCAGCTGCAGCGCCGGCGCTCCTATCGGCCTGTGCGCTGTTACGTTGGGTCCTCGCGCAGGCCGAGCTCTGAGGATCGAGCATGCACGCCCATGCGTCACAGTCGCCATCTCCAGTCGAAATACGCTCGTAGAGCTGAGTTTCCGGCCTGAATAGGAAGGTCGAGCGCTCGACGGAGAGCGTCTGCATGCGTGGAGGAATGTCAGGGCTGAGATGTCCGGTGCTGACGAGATCGTTCAGCACATCCATGCCCATCGGACGCATGCGGACGTGCATCTCGACGTGATGGGCAGGTTCAACGGCCGCGGAGAGCGGCGGCTGGAAAAGGCATTCCTTGCTGTGGAAGCCGGGCATGACGCTACTGCCGATCTTTTTGAACGGGAGCAACTGTCCGCGGCTCGCATCGAGACTCGCGCCCTCCCAGAAATCGTGCGTCTCAGCACCGGTCTCATCCAACATGTACTCGCGGAACATGCAAGGGTGTCGCTCGCCCTCAGGTTCCTCAACGGCCTGATCTGCAATCCTGCCCAATGCAAACAGTTCGTTGTTGTTCGCATCGTATCCAGTAAGCTCGACCCACATCCGTCGGTCTTGCGCCGCACCACTCGGCGTGTTGTGGCCGGCTTCGCTTTCGAGAGCGATCCTCAGTTGGCCGAGAGGGCCGGGCAGCAACTCCAGTGTGCGATACGAGAGCGTGCGTTTGAACTCGCACTGCTCGATCGCACTACGCATGGCTTCTGCGTGAGGCCACTCTGTGAGCGGCAGGTCGACAGCAGGCCAGAGGTGCGGGTGCAGAGTGCGGTTGTTGGTAAGCTCGCCTGGCCTGCCGGTCTTGGTCGCGATGACTTGCCGGTCTTCGTTGCGGCCCATGTGACAGTCCTGGCAAGACGCAAAGAAAGCGCCTGGCTCCGACTGGATGCTCTGCGAGTACTCTTCAAACGTCCGCTCCAAGTGCAGGCCGCGTGGCGTCACGATATCGTGACAGGTGCCGCACATCAGCGAGCTCTGCAGCTTGGTCGGATCGTGGAACTCCGAGTATGCGACCTTGTGTACGCTGGGCTCGAGCGCATTGCTAATCGCGCCGCGCATCACGTCGTCGTTGGCTAGCGTCACGTTGCCATTGTTGTGAGGCTCGCCGACTCCGGTCGCGTTATGGCAGAAGTAGCACGTGACTCCTTTCAGCTGTTCCGGCAGCGCCTCCACGTCGCCAAACTTGTCCGTCCCCAGACCTGCGAACGCGTTCTCTCGCACTGCCATCGGCGCATGGCAGTTCACGCAAAACGTTCCGAGCTCGCCGTTCGTTTCTTCTTGACCACGCTTGTTCATCGCGACGAAGACGGGATCCTCCGTCGCATACGCGTGCATGCTCGCAGACCACTGCTCGTAGTGCTTCGGGTGGCAGTCCTTGCAAGTCGTAGGGTCCAAGAGCTCTGACCGCGTCAGCGCAGGCTGCTCAGTACCACTGCTCGACGCCTCGCACGCCCACAACAGCAGCGCCATGCTCGCGCACATCCAGCCCTTCATTGTACTGCTCCCTCCGCGATCCAACGCTGGACCGCGCAGCGCGCTCCCTCGGCAAGCTTCGACTCGCCGCGAGGCATGCGCTTGGTGTCGTCGTTGGTCTCCAATCGCTGCATCAAGATGCTGCACTCCGGGTCACCGGCGATCACGCGCGCATGAGACCCTGAGTTTCCGAGCAGCGCACGGTAAGCGGTATCCGCATCACCGAGATTCAAGTTGCCTTGATTGCCTGAAGGACCATGACAGTTCATCGACCCACTCGCGGTGCCACAGCGCTGACTTAGAATGTTCCGATAGATTGTGTCGTAGTCGGCGCTAAACGACGGAGTACACGAATCGGGCAAGCTGACGCACTCGGTGGATTCGTCATCGCCACCGCAGGCAGCAGCGACAACGCAGAACATCAGGACTGCTGCTGAACGCCGAAAGCCGTGAGCCCAGTGTTCGCAACGAACCAGCATAAGTAGGGCTACGTTCATGATCATCTAAACAAATCAGTCCGAGACGGAGCGAGGAACACAGACAGTGAACTCAGCGTTGGGCTTACCCTGGGCGCCGTGTGATGGCATGCATGCATTGCCGACGCGTTCGGTGCTTCCAGATCCCGGCGCATATGGCATCTCGGTGCCCGTCGGATCGATCCAGAGACGGATTTCCCACGGGCCGAACATCGAGAGATTCTGTCTCCCGAGCTCGTAGTCGGCTTCACCAACCTTGTCGACCTGCCTAGGATTCGTGCCATGCCCGTGGACATCCATCCAAGCACACGCCCACGTGATCACCGGCGTAGCAGCCGGTGCCCCGGTCGCGGCATCGCGTATGCCGATCGTCCACGTGTTGAAGTTGCGAGCCGGAGGCTCGTAGTCGGCTTGCAACAGCCGCACCTCGAAGCCCGTACCTTCGACAGGCACCTTGAGTCCCGCTTCCTCGCCGGTGCTGAACGGAAGATAGTTGGCGGGGCATTGCTCGTCCGGGTCGCCACTTTCAACGCCACCGGTCGATGAAGCGGCACCACCCTGCGCCGGGTCGCCGCTGTCGTCGCTGGCACACGCGCTCGACGTGACGGCCAAAGTGAGGACGAGAAGGATGGGAATTCGTTTGCTCATAGCGGGTGGACGCATTTCTGACTGTGAACGTGACATGAATCGGCAGTGCGGCAACCCACGGGCCAGCACGAAATGCTTGCAGAATTGGACCACTAGCTTTGACGTTCTTTTGACGCCTCGTCGCGCGGCATGTGCTTTGACGACTACCTCCCGTGGCACCTCGCACGCGGGGAGCAACGCGCAAACCCGTAGGAAGCCTGGAGTTGCTACGTAATGTCGCACGCGTTGCATAGGCGCGGCGACGAGTGGGCGCCCTTTTTTTACAGGCAATCGATCGAGCGCTGCATCAATCCGCAATGTCTCCGGCGAGCTCAATAGTCCGAGGATGGAGTCCACCCACACAGCCGCCGCGACGAAACGCCACACATCAATGCGGCTGAGTTGCCTTTGCGAACACGCGGACGATTGCGGCAGCCCCCGCGGCCGTGTGGGCCAGAGGCGCTAGATAGCTGCAGAAACCGAACAATGGCCGCCTTGGGACTCGGAAGCCTGCGCAGAGTTCTCGCTTGCCTCGTCCACTCAGTACTTTCGCGGCGGGAGCGTCGGGCTGGTCCGAGTCGAGATGAAAGAGCGTGCCGCCGAGAGTACGTTGGCTTCCAACTATCGACCGGGTCCAAAAGCATCGCTGCGTTCATGAGGAGTCGCTTGAATCGGCATAGGGGTCCGAGGTAATCCCTCGGAGCCCCTGCCACACCACCCGGCATGCGGGTCCGCACCGGGCGGTTCGAAGAGTTGAGGTTACGCAGCGAGCCTGGGGATTCCTAGCTCGTC
>Ga0114940_10000140_pt1 | contig 45106 bp, 48 predicted proteins | sample ColdCreekSource_FD_87195 | JGI IMG/M metagenome (GOLD analysis project Ga0114940, IMG submission 87195) | Groundwater microbial communities from Cold Creek, Nevada to study Microbial Dark Matter (Phase II) - Cold Creek Source | ecosystem: Environmental > Aquatic > Deep subsurface > Groundwater ...
AGTATAGCCCACACCCCTTGTCCAAGCCTACAACCCAAAAATACTTGCTGAAAACTCGCCAGCCCTGACACAGTAATCTGAACGTTGATCGCTACCATGGGTGGCTCAGACACTTCAGTCTACGTATTTGTTGGGTTGTGGCGGCAGGCCAACAACGTTTAATGCACCTATTAACGTCCGGAAGGTTACCCACCACTGGTTTACTCTCGTAGTAACGAAAGTGTTTGAGACACCCCAATAGAGACGAGTATCCAACCTACTGCGTCAGGGCTGTCGAGTTTTTTGTACGGAGAGATAAACTTGGGGTGGGTAGGCTGCAAAAAAGAATTGGGCACTATAGAGATTATTCGTAGAACCAAAAAGAACCTCATAAAGAGGTTCCGTCTGGCACATAAAGCTCCCAAATCGCTAACTACTGTTAGTGACCTGGCTCGCAGAGCTTAAAGATTGTTTTTTGTTTGGAAAGATCGTCGTGATTCGACCTTTCAGACTATAGCTTAAGCTTATCTGCAGCGCAAGTCTTGACTACACAATTACAACGAATAGCTGGCTATACGTCAAGGTCGTCAAGATCAGCTAACTCGCGGCGAGTCTGACTGACACGGCTGTTATCATCCCGTTCTTCGCGGAGATTGATCTCAGCAACGTCATCATCAGCCGTGTCATCACTGGCCGTCTGGACCGGGGTCTGTACTGGCTGCGCATTGCTGTCGTCGCTATTATCACGGTTGTCACGGTCATCATCCGATGAGCCGCCACCGACGCCGTTGTCAACAATCTTTAAGTTGTAACGGGCGTCGTTCTTGGTGCCTAAGGCACGCAAAAGTGTACGTAACGACTGTGCCGTTGCACCACGCTTACCAATTACGCGTCCAAGATCTTCAGGATCAACCGTTAGCTCTAACAGCACCCCTTTTTCATCAATCCGACGCTCGACGACAACGGCATCTGGGTTGCTGACTAAAGACTTTACTATGAATTCTACGAACTGTTGGTCGATACTACTCATACATCCTCCTTTAACCGGTAAGCCGCATTATATAGCTTACCCAACCCTGGCTCAAGGATTAACCGGCACGATATCGGTTCCTTGGGCGTATTTGGGTGTTTTTATACTTGTTTGTTAGCTACGAAGCTTACGCTTTGTCTGTATCGGCTGTCGCAACAGCTTCTTCAGTAGGCGCAGCTGACTCCGCTACAACTTCAGCCTTTGGCTGGTTGCGACGAAGCTTCTCTGGGCTACGAACAGCGCGCTTTTTATCAACACTTTTCTTTACCCATGATGGCAGTTTAACACCTTCACTCTCGAAAAGACGTACTACGCGGTCTGATGGCTGTGCGCCATTAGCCAAATATTGCTCAGCCTTTTCTTTTACCAAAGTGTTGGTTTTAGCGTGAGGGTCGTAGCTGCCAAGGAGAGCCACATACCGTCCGCTGGTTGGCGTAAAACGGCTGTCCTGAACCACGACACGGAACTGGGCGTGGCCTTTACGGCCGGTACGTTGCATGCGAATCGATAACATATGGAAACATTCTCTCTTTCTTGAATCTCTTACTACAGCTTATCAAGCTTAACTTGGCACTAACTCTCAAAGCAGACACAAAAGCTAAGGCAATTGCTCGCTTGAATCTCAGGTTATTGTACAGATAACGACCTCTTATGTCAAATATTGGACAGCACTACCATTTATAGAAGGTGTTATCCTGTACAAAATCATCGCCCACGGTGTTAGATATCGTCCGGCCAGTACTGTCGAAGGCGGTAATTTCCCCCGTTGCAGGCAACGTTTTCACGTCATAGCCATTGGTTTTAAGACAACTAATAAAGCCTGACTGGTCAGCAGGCTGTATGGTCCACATAAATTTAGAAATACCTTCACCGTCAGCATACGTCGGCGTCCAACTTCCACTGCCTTCAGCAGAACAGATGAGCTGCTCTCGTTCATGGCGATACCAAAAGAAGGCTGCAATAGCGGCTATCAATAGAATTGCAACAAGCCATCGTAATAGGTCACGTGGCCGACCAGCTGTCGACGGTGTCATAGTCCCAGTATACCGCACTGTTTGTGCTATGCGGACACAATTAGTGGATTTTAGGCGACGCTTTCGTAGCCAGCTATGGCTGCCTCGGCTGCTTTTTGCTGTCCAGCTTGTTTGCTAGGGCCCGATCCCGTGCCTTTTAGACTGTTATTAACGAAGACACCTACGGTGAATATCTTATCGTGATCAGGTCCAGCCTCTTCAAGAACTCTGTAGACCGGCGTAAAGCCCTCTTGGCTTTGGACGACTTCTTGGAGGTGAGACTTTGGATCCATCCAAGAGCCGCTGTCTAGAATTTGCTTAAAGGTTGTCAAGAGCTTGTCGGTGATGAAGTTTTTGGCGCCATCATAACCTTGGTCCAGATAAATCGCTCCGATGACCGCTTCGAAGCTGTTGGCGAGGATCTGCTCACGGGCACGGTCAGTACCACGCTTCTCTCCCCGACTAAGCCGCAGGTAGCCCTCAAAGCCGCAACGCAAGGCTGCCGCACCAATACTTTCGGTCCGTACTAAGGCACTGCGCCAGTTAGTCAGGATACCTTCTGGGTCAGTAAAATTACCATAGAGATACTCAGTAACAACCAGTTCCAGGACAGCATCGCCTAGGAACTCTAGCCGTTCATTGTGTTCACTGACAGTCTTTTTGTGCTCGTTAAGGTATGAACGGTGCGTAAACGCCGTTACTAAAAGTTCAATGTTATTGAATTCGCACCCGAGGGTTTCCTTGGCGAATGCTTGATATTGGCTGTAATCCATAGGTTTGTTGTCGTGCCTGTCTATAATCTGTTATCGCGTATGCGCTTCATACCGAGAAGCATTAATTTGCCAATGTCGTCGTAGGCAATTTTATCAACCGCCTCTTGAGCCGGTATCCATTTGATGTCGTTAAGCCAATCCTCAGGGTTGAGTACATCAGTCTCTCCTAAGCCTTGCACTAAGTAAATATGCATGGTCATCAGGACAAGAGTCTGACCACGTCGGTAGCGGAAATGGACCTTACCAAGCCAGTTATACACCATCATTTCTTGAAGTCCAGTTTCTTCTTGGATCTCACGCTCGGCTGTTTGCTTTGGCTCTTCGCCTGGCTCAACGTGCCCTTTAGGGATGGTCCAGCGGTTCTTGGCATCCTGGATTAAGAGGATCTCAATCTGTCCGTTGGTCTTGCTCCGACGAAAGATAATACCACCGGAAGTGGTTTCGCGTACGACTTCTTTGATGATGGGGCGATGCTTTGTAACAAAGCTCTTGATCCCCTGCATTGGTTTAGGTCGTTTCATCGTCCTTACTCTGTTGTCTTTTGCTTAATTGGTTTCACCGTCACCGTCTCTTCGGCTGTCACGGGCTCTTCGCTAGGGAAAAGCTGACGCATAACAGTACCTAGGACACCATTTATAAACTTCGAGGAATTCTCTCCACCAAAAGATTTTGCCAACTCGACTGCCTCATTAATGACTACCTTAGGTGGTATGTCGCTATTATGGAGCAACTCGTACAGACCCATGCGCAATACAATGCGGTCCATCCGGGCTATCTGATCAATCGGCCACTCCGGCGCGATCGGTTGTAACTGAGCATCAAGCTTAGACTCATGCTTCGTAACGCCTTTGACAAGTGCTTCGATAAACTCAGTATCGTCGACCTGTTTCTGGTATCTACCGATATTACGAGTCAGGACCTCTTGTAAATCAAGGTCTTTGTCTGCGGATTCGCGGCGAAAATCGAGCTCATACAGTGTCTGTAGAGCTATGATACGACCAAGATGACGGTTTGATGCCATATACCCCGCCCAGACACCCCGCTAGAGGCGAAACTGAGCGCCCCCTCTTAAGCGGCTACTTTAGTTTTAGGGTTTTCGCGGCTTGTAGTGCGCACCTTGACAGGTGACTTAGCGTTGACTGCGCGAGCCAATTCTAGTACTAGGTGACTACGACGTGCGCCAGTGGCGCGGTGGCTGGTTCGCTTCTTAGGTTTGCCCATGGGTGATTCTCCTCAATGTCCTCATTGTGTTTTATGGTGAAAACTTACATGCATTATATCTTAAAATCATCAAACTCTCAAGTGTTATACAGACAGAAATAGTATATGACATCTCTTTTAAGGTGTTAGCCAGTTAAAAACAATAGAAGATACTTGCATATTTTAATATTTTATGATATTATAAGTTTAACCCTAAAGGTGGATCTAATTTCCTGGAAGGATTTAGAATTATGTTTTCAAAGATTTTGATCACTACTATTGCCGCTATTAGCATCGCCGCAAGTGTTAGCGCGCCCACATTCGCCGCTACTAAGTGTTTGGATGGCAACAAGCCATCAAGCTTTAACAACGCTGTGTACACCCGTGACTCAGCAACTATCAGTACGATAAATGGCACACCATTATGTGCACCAGCAACCATTACGCTTGAGACTTTTACTCTTGCTAGTACTTGGAACCGTGAGTACAAGCCATACACATACCCAAACATGACGGCCTACCCACAGAGGAAGTTTGCAGCTACTACAATAACTTTCCCAGCCAACAAGGCCAACTACAGTCAAAAAGTTACCGTTGCCACGCCTGACAAGTGTAAGTCAATTCAGATTGACTTCTACGCTGGCGCTGGTTACGACCAACTTAATGGCCCACACGACGATGATGCCCGTAACATCAATGGTCTAATATTTAACGGCGAAGGTACTTGCGCCATCAAGCCTCCTGTTACCCCTCCAGTTACACCGTCAGTAACCCCTCCGGTAACCCCACCCGTAGCATCCCCAACTCCAGTTACACCTGCTGAGACTCCTGAAGTCTTGCCTGCAACTGGCATAGCAAGCGTAGCCCTACCATTCGGTATCGATACTGTCCTTGGCACTGCCTTTGCCGCTTTCAAGCGTCGCTAAGACAATTACCGCCAGACAACAAAAAGGCTCCTCCGGGAGCCTTTTTGTTATAGTAGCCCTATGAAACATTTACCATTAGACGATGCGCTACGGATGTTCAATAAACTTTTTAGCGCAGCCCGCCATGACATGTTTAAGCTAGAGGTATTACAGGACTACTCAATTGTAGATGACAGCCCCTCCCTCACAGCATGGCTAGCCGGTGACATGCAAAAAGCGCGAGAATTAGGACGACAAAGTGAAGATATAATTGCATACCGCAAAAAATGCCTTGCCAGCCCAGCAGCCATAACCCGTGTCCATGCAGTTAAAGAACCTTATACTGCTTATCTGGACTGGGAAATTGAGGTCTGTTACAAGGACAGTTTATTAGCCTACAATGCTGAGTCTATATCGTTAGTTAATCATGATGCCATAACTGACACAGATATACCGGCCGGTGATTTCTGGATCTTCGACAATGAGCATGTCTTACAATGGGAATACCAAAACGGTAGCGGTAAATTGATGGGTGGATACTTATGGGATACATCTGCCGGTGACAGTATTGCTTACTTTCAGAAGCTTCGAGATAAACTACTCAATATGGCCACCCCTTTATAGCATGTCCCATTACAAGGGCAAGTAAATCCATAGATGTTAGATACTACTTACTACCTCTCAGCTATATACGTTTATGCTCCGCTTGTGCTTATTTTTAAGACTAGTAATGTGCCTCTTGTTTTATTCGACAATGACTTCTTGCAGCCCTGCGAGCCCTTTTTACAGAAGTATCTAAAGCAAAACTTATCATACGAGTCGAAAATGCCTTCTAGAAACATAAGCGGAGCAAAATCGTATACGAACTGATGCCGTCTATGCTATTAGACGTACTTTCAGGCTAAGTGTCCTATCATAAGGACAACCCCGGTCCTACACGGATAGCTCCCGCTCCAGCGTGCAGTCAGTAGGGCTGCTAGCGGATGACGAAGTTGACGATCTTACCGGGCACATAGATAGTTTTGACGATCTCTTTACCATCAATATAGGTTGCGACATTAGCATCAGCCTTAGCAGACGCTTCGACAGATGACTGCTCGGCATCGGCGGCAACCTCAAGTTGGGCCCGCAATTTACCATTGACCTGGACGGCTACGGTCACTGTTTCTTGCACTAGATACGCCTCATCATACGTTGGCCAGGCGCTCAAATGTATTGAATTTTGGTGGCCAAGTTGGTTCCATAATTCTTCGGTGATATGCGGCGCGAACGGAGCGGCTAGCTGAAGCAAGCTCTCCAAGGCAAAGCGCCAGGCATCAGAGCCGTAGTTGTCGGCAGCCTTAGCCTTATACAGCTCGTTAACCATCTCCATTTGGGCGGCAACGGCGGTATTGAAGCTCAGGCTTTGCAGGTCTTCGCCGACCTTTTTGATAGTTTTGTGTGTAATCTTGAGGATTGCTTCGTTAGTAGCAGACACATCTGGCGAGCTTGTAGCCATCTGTGATGAAGATTGCGATGATAGATATTCTTGGGTCAACGTCCAAATACGCTGCAAGAAGCGGTATGAGCCACCCATGCCCTCGACGCTCCAGTTGGCGCGCTGATTCCAGGGACCGATAAATAGCTCCATGATGCGTATACTGTCGGCGCCGTATCCTTGGTCAATCAAGCCTCCTGGCTCGATAGTATTGCCCTTTGACTTGCTCATTTTGTTGCCGTCTGGCGCCAGTATCATGCCATGGTTGCGCAGCGTCTTAAATGGCTCGTTAAATTCAATCAAGCCTTCGTCGTACATGACTTTGGTCCACATCCGGGCATACAGCAAGTGCATGACGGCATGCTCAGCGCCGCCGATATAATCATCAACCGGTAGCCAGAACTTAGCCTTTTCGGCGTCAAAGGCCTTGTCTTTGTTGTGCGGGTCGGCAAAGCGCAAGAAGTACCAGCTCGAGCAGGCAAAGCCGTCCATCGTATCGGTCTCGCGTTCGGCGGCGCCACCACACTTTGGGCAAGTCGTATTAACGAATTCCGGTATGTTAGCTAATGGGCTACGGCCATCGCCGCTCGGCTCATAGCTCTCAATTTCTGGCAGCCTGACCGGCAATTGGTCTTCTGGCACGGCGACTGCGCCGTCTGTCGGACAGTGGATAATCGGGATCGGCGCACCCCAGTAGCGTTGGCGGCTGATCAACCAGTCACGGATCTTATAATTAATAACTGCCTTGCCAGCACCGGAAGCTACGATCTTCTCCTGAATTTTTTGTCTTCCGGTTTCAAAGTCCATACCATCAAACTCTGCCGACTGGGCGATTTTAAAACTTTTCCGGTCGGTTTTAATCGCTGACTGGTAATCGACGAATTCTTGTTGCTCGGTCGTGTAGACGATTGGCAGATCAAATTTCTGGGCAAATTCATAATCCCTAGCATCTTCACCTGGTACCGCCATGACAGCACCTGTGCCGTAGCCAGCCAGTACATAATCTGCAGTCCAAATGGGTATTTTCGTATTATTCAAAGGATTAACTGCATATGCACCGGTAAAGACTCCGGTTTTCTCACGGTTCGTCTCTTGGCGCTCAACCTCAGTTTTGTTACGAGATTTTTGTTTGTAACTGTCAACCTGCTGCCGATGCGATTCTGGCACGATCGATTCCAACATACTATGCTCAGGCGCTACGACCATAAAAGTGACGCCATATACTGTGTCATGTGCTGTAGTAAAGACCTTGATCGTCTCCTCAGAGCCGTCAACTGGAAATTCGATTTCCATACCTTCGGAGCGGCCAATCCAGTTGCGTTGCATACTCTTGATCGAGTCCGACCAGTCAACATCGTCAAGGTCATTGGCCAGGCGGTCGGCATAATCGGTAATCTTAAAGAACCACTGCTTAAGTGATTTCTTTTCTACTTGGTTGCCACAGCGCCAGCACAGCCCGGCTTCGACCTGTTCATTGGCCAAGACAGTCTTGTCAACCGGACACCACCACTGCAAGCTTTCCTTTTGGTAGGCTAAACCTTTTTTGAATAACAGCAAAAAGAACCACTGCGTCCAGCGGTAATAGTCCGGGTCGGAGCTATCAATCTCGCGTGACCAGTCGTAACCAAAGCCCATTTGGATCAACTGCTGCTTAAAGCGGCTAGTATTGTCATCAATCGCTTTGCGCGGGCTAATCTTATTCTTAATAGCGTAGTTTTCGGCCGGCAAACCAAAGGCATCCCAGCCCATTGGGTGCAATACATTGAAACCATTCATCCGGTTGTAGCGGGCAATAGCGTCACCAATAGTGTAATTACGGACGTGGCCGACGTGCATCGCCGCACCGCTCGGGTACGGGAAATACTCGAGGACATATTTTTTAGGTTTGGTCGGATCTTCGGTCGCCTGATAAATTTTATCGTTGGACCATTGTTGCTGCCATTTTGGCTCGATATCTTTTGGATTGTAACGCTGCATTAGTAATAGCTCCCTGCTGCCTGTAGTTGCATTAACTGAATTATAACTGATTGAGATTTTAGTATGGTGTAAGAATTGTTGTTATAGAATGCCCTTGGGGGCGAGGAGAAGCGAGAAGTTAAGAGTTTTAGTCATCTTACAATATATTATAGCACCGATAACAAGGAGGGTAAACACTGAGGCAGGCCTACCTAGGTTAAATATTCGGTTATACTTTTTCCGACCCCATCCTTGCGCAATTTCTTTAATGCGGTAGAGAGGGCTTTTCGTGCCAGATGCTCAGAGAGTCCATACTTCTCGCCAATATACGCTACATTGCGCGGATGTCCATCAATCAGACCAAAGCGGGTGCTGATAATTTTTAATTCGCTTTCATTGAGCACTGACGCCAAAGCCTCCGTTACTCTTTGCTGTGCACTCCCTTGTCCGTCTGAGCCTTGCGCTGTGTCGGCCAACGCGTCTAGTTGTGTAAAGCCACTTTCCCCTATTGGCGCATCGAGGTAAATCGGCTTTTGGGCATATACTTTGATTCTGGACAGCTTCTTGATACTTATGTCTAGGTGTTGAGCCACTTCTTCATTGGTAGGCTCACGCTTTAGAACTCCTTTAAGATCTTGCTGGCCTTTACCCATTTTCGCGATTAGCGTAGTGACATATTCCGGAAGCTCAACGGCTGGGGCCTGCTCCACCAACGCTCTAAGTATGTAACGGTTGATCCAGCCTACGGCATACGTAGAGAATTTCAAGCCCTGAGTATAGTCAAACATTTCTACTGCCCTGAAGATTCCCAGCGTAGCCTCTTGGACCTTATCGTCAAATGATAGTTTTTCGCTCTGTATGCTATTCGCAAACTTGGCCGCAAGCCCTAAATTGGCCTGAACCATATGTTGCTTTGCTTTCTTGCCGTCTTCCGCAATCCACTGTAGTTCGCGCACCAGCAGATTATCAAGCGATTCGCCATCTAACGTTGCATTATCGAGCTTCTCCTGGGCCAATACGCCAGCCTCTATACGCTTACATAGTTCAACCTCTTCTTCGGGCCTAAGTACCGTTGACCATCCAAGATGATGCCTGTAACGTTTCCGCTCCGTCTGATCATCCAGTAAAGGAGGCCTGCTTGTGTCCCCTGTTGATTGCCTGACTTGACGGACAGAGCCCGGCACCACCAACCTGCCACTCCCTTTGGCAACGCGCTGTGCCCTCTCGGCAAATCTTTGTTGCAAACTAGCCAAGAGGTCGGGATCACTCTCAGGGTCGTTTTCTAGGTGCGTCACAACGCGCTTAACACACTGAGTCACATAACTTTGACCGCTCAATTCATATTGTCGTACGATATCGGCACTTTTCGTGCCCACAGCATAAAGCCTGGCAATCTCAAAAATTCTTTCGGGCGGTACAGTACTCCGTTCGCGTTTTTGTAAGCGCTTTATCGGACTTTTTACCATACGAGCAGCTACAGGGGCAGAGTGATACGCCGGCGCTACTATTTGACCCGTAACACTGCCTTCAGTGGCTTGCATACCGTTAATTAACACCGATGAGGCATACCGTGTGCGCAATATAGTTCTTCCATAATTACGCAGCCGATAGCACGCCTGGTCAACCGTTAAGCCATCTATACTTGGCAAGCACTGAGCCACACGCTCAAATAGTATTTCCTCTGAATTTTCAGTTTCGGCGGTCGAGCTTTCGACATCTATTCCAAAGAGCGTGAGGCAGAACTTGCGAGCATCATCTAGCGTCTCTTGGGGCACACGATGTGTATCATCGGCTTCGTTTTCGAATAGAGCTACAACAGCTGACAGCATTATTTCCATATTGGCTTGGACATGTGACGATATATTAGTGAGGGCCGTAGTATTGCCGCCAACCCTCAGCTTATCCAGACTTACATATTTTTCGACAAAAGCTCGTGTGTTTTTAATAAAACCCATGACGATGACCAGGTCACTATCGACCAGCAATTCGCTAAAGTCAGCTAAACGCTTACTATACAGGTCTAGCGGCCGCCCTTCGTATAGTGTCTGTTCGCCTACTGTGATAGGACTGGCGATAATTGCATCGTAGAGCGCAACTCGATTTTTTTGTTCGCTAGCCCGATGCAAGTCTTCTGTCCGCTCAAGATAAGTAGCTTTTCCTGACATAGTATGAGCATTAATATACTCATCATTCCACCTAAACATAGCATCGTATGCGTCATTTTTCTGATACTCGGAAAGTGCATTTATTATGGCGTTATTGCCCGTACTAACCGTACCGACACTCACTTCAAACTCGCGAGATATTGTCGCCGTATCAACTCCAACAAATGTTAGCATTAGCCGGTCTAGCTGCTCTGGCGACTTACGCCATGCCTGCTTTCGGCTATCTGGTGCAGTCTTTAGGTCAACATATCGCTCAAAACAATGCTGCACATACTCGGCAGTCTGTGCGTAATCAGACATAATCCTCGCTACGTCATGCAGATTCCTGCCACTTACCCGACTGGCAAACTGTCGGACATTGGCTGTAAAGAGCTTTTTTACACCGTCGTCCGCTTGCTCCAATCGTGCCAAAAAGTCCCCGACGCCAACTTTTGCGTAGCGAGCGTAAAACTCAGATTCTGATTCATTAGAGTCCTTTTGGGTATTGCCTCGTATAGTATCCACGCCTATCTTATAGTATCGAGCGACAGACGCACGATAGTTTGCCAGCTTCTTATGCTTGTCCTCGCCGTGCCGCGGGTATTCAGGAAAACCATTTAACGAAATCGGAGCTACTGCAGTTGCAGTGACAACAGGCAGAAGGTGTCGGCTATGATCCACAACCTCAGGAGGGGACTGAGGTAGCCCTACCTTTGGCGTCTTTTCATCAAAAATGCCGGCCAAGATGGCCGGAAGAGGCTGGTCTTGTGGAGCAGACCGCATCAAATCCTCGATACGTGGTGGAGGAGGAGTTTCTGAGGTATGAATCTCCACTAAGAGGTTGAGAATACTCTTTGACGAAGCTTGGCCTTTGACATACTCCTCAAGCGTATTAGCCGCTTCTGGCGTTACAACGACTTCGCCCAACCATTTGGCTGCCCGTCTATGGTCGAGCGGCTTGGTCTTTAGGACTTCTGGGACACTGGCATCTGGATGGGCAAGCACATAAGTCAGCGCCTGGAGGGGCAAGCGCTCGTCCAGTCCCAGAGTATATACCGAATCAGCAACTTCTAGACTAAGCTCTAGTGGCGGTTGATCCAGCGCGTTTTCGGCTAGTCGGTCTTCCACGATTAGACTAATTTATATACTATTTATTTGCACTTTGTCAATAAAGCGTATTGCCTGTCATTAAGTTATCTCTAGAATTGTTTAAGGAAGTTTGTAGCAAACGTAGTTTCTAGCTTGGCACGTTTGACGTGGCGTTCAAATGCCAAGTCAACAAGCTGTGACACCAGCTCGATATTGGATAGCCCTGCCCGGTTCCAGTTATGTTGGTAGAGGCTGCCTGGCAAGGGGTTGACCTCGTTACAGTAGACGGTACCGGTTTTGCTATCAATGAGCATGTCAACCCGGGCGGTACCGGCGCAACCTAGTGCTTGGTAGACTGCTAGGCCGGTGGCCTCTGCCTTGGCGTAAAGCGCTTTGGGCAGATCTACCGGGATAGTACTGTAGCCTTGTGAACCTTTGGCACCGCTGCCGCCCATCTTCTTGCCGCCTTTTTTGCCACCGCCGGACATGTATTTTGTCTCAAAGTCAAAGAAGTCCTCAGACTTGATCTGCGGCTGCTCCAACAGGGCTGGCCGAGGCTCTTCGTTGCCTATTATTGGCAGGGTGACTTCTATGAGGTTGTTAACCCCTTCTTCTACCAACGCGGTCGTATCGTAATGTAGGGCGACTTCAATGGCATCCATCAGATTAGACTTGTCGGTTACGCGCGTAATGCCAATACTCGAACCAAGGTGGGCTGGCTTGACGAATAAAGGATAGCGCAACGTCTTATTGATCGTACTAAGCCAGTCGTCGGGTTTGGCTTCGAAGGCATATTTACTAAAATGGACAAACTTAGTCACTGCAATATCGCTAGCCTGGGCTATTTGCTTGGTTAGGACTTTGTCCATCGCCACCGCGCTAGCCGCTACACCGCAGCCGACGTAGGCTATGCCAGCCATCTCTAAAATACCCATTACTTCACCATCTTCGCCATGCGTACCATGTAATGCCGGGAATGCGACATCGATAGTCGTAGACTTACGTCGGAGGCCACCCTGTTCCACTAGCCGCAAACCACGGCCAACATCCAACAAGACAGGAGACTGGCTTTTGAGCCAGTCGTCTATCTTGCCACTGCTAAATAGGGAGACGTCTTTGAGGCGCTCATCACTATACCAGCTGCCATCTTTGGCGATATAGATCGGTACTACGTTATACTTTTGCGATACCTCAAGTGGCGCGACAATCGATGCCAGCGCCGTAATAATAGATACATCGTGTTCGGTAGAGCGTGATCCAAAGATGACGCCAACAGTAGGCTTATTCATATGTTTTAGTATAGCACTGCCGTCAGTCAAAGAACTTGTCTTCTACTAGCCGTAGGCGCTCCTGTACTTCACCAGCAACTGGTTCGGCTTGCGTTAGCAAGTCATAGCCGAAGTGGCGCATATCGATGCGTAGCTCATCGCTTACCATTACACCCTCCTCCTCTATGAGCTGCTTTTGCAGTTGCGGAGTAATCTGGGCATTGTTGATGGTTATGACGCCATCTTTATTGACGACACGCCACCAAGGAAAAATAGGCACATCGCCAATACTACCCATAGCCCAGCCAACTTGGCGAGCTGCGCGTGGCGAGCCGATATAGGCAGCGATCTGGCCGTAACTGACAAGTTTACCCTCGGGTACTTGGCGGACGGCTTTGACGATAGCCTCTTGGAATTCGGTCATGCGCTCACACCCCTGACTCGGACAGTCGATATATTAGGCATAGTTATCGGTCCAGTCGTTCTGCATTAATATCAAGTCACCGCTAGCTACAAAGTGTGGCAAGTTAGTGTAGAAATGGAGCGGATCGTGTTCGATACGGACCTCACCTTTGTATCCGGCAGCCTCCAAGCCAGCATAGATATGTGGCTGCGCAGAATTGGCCATCAGTACTACAATATCGGGTTTGGCAGCAGCGATTAGGCTGCCCATCTGGCGGTGAATGTCATCGGCTTTAGCCCCTTGGTCAACGAGGCCCGGACTGACATACCATTTGCGTTTGGCTGGCAATTCTCCAAGTAGTTCGGTGCCCACCTTGATGCCTTGCAAGTTACCGTTGTAGGTATCATCGATTAAGGTGGCGCCGTTGAGGCGTCGTGGCTGCATACGATGTTCAAATGGCACCGTCTTGGCCAAGCCAGCGATGACCTGTTTGTCGGTCAGGCCCAATTCTATGGCAAAGGCGGCCACAAATGCCAGAGGCGCGACGTTATGGCGACCAATCAGGCCGCTAGATAGCGCCAACTTACGCGTGCCTTTGCTGAGAGTAAACTTGGTGCTGTCGACATCCAAACGAACATGGCTAACTTTCCAGCCAAGCGCGCCTCGGACATCAAACATTTGCATCGTATCCGCTATATAATCGGTTATGGTATCGGCTTCGGTATTTACATACAACTGGCGGGGGCTGACATGCTCGGCAATCGAAAAAAGGTCTTCCGCTACATTGGCCAGTGTTTGGTAACGGTCAAGGTGCGCCGGCGCCAAACCAGTTATCACTGCATGCGTCGGATGGGTATTGTTGGCAAAACGTTTGATATCACCTGGCTGGCCTTCGCCGTACTCGATAACCAATACATCTTCGTCACCCTTGAGGCTATGCGCAAAACGAGCGTGCGAAGTAGCGACATTTTTATTGCCTGGCGTAACCGCTACTTTCCGACCTTCGGCTAGCACTGTCTGAAGCAGTTCTTTCATGGTTGTCTTACCATAACTGCCGATAACCGCAATCCGAATGCCATCATGGTTGGCAAACAATTTTTCGGCGCTTTGGATAGCCCGGTGTTGCCGTGGACGTACAACAAGCCAATCACCCAACGCCAGTGGAATGGTTACCAGATGAGCCCAGACAATCGGATAAGCCACGACTATGGCTAAACCAAACAACCAGCCGGCTGGCAAGCCCTGTAAAAACCATTGGATAATCAAACCTACGCCAATAGCGAACTGCAGCAACATGCCAATACGTATAGCCATCAGTAGCATGCGTGCCGGCCGGGTTGGCTCCAGTGTCCGTCGGCGCATTACTGTATCAAAATCCTGGGTGCGCCAGAACCAGTGCAAGTACGGGCCCGGCCGGTACTCGACATTTTGCAACATATACACCAGCACAATAGCAAACGAAGGCTTGTACAGGCTTAATAACGGCTTCATGATAAGAATCCTTCTACGATTTTTAGGACTTTCTCGGGTTGGTCAGTATGCAAGAAATGTTCAGCATCGCCAATAATTTCGAGCGTTGAGCCGTCGATACGCTCATGGAGGAGGCGGCCGTAGACGGACGGTGTGGCAATATCGTTCTGACCATATACTAATAATACTGGCATATTAAGTTGGGCAGCATCGGCTTGGACGTCATCGCCAACCACCCGTTTGAAGGTCTCTTGGAGGTGCTCGGCCACCAACATGTCCGAGCCGACCGTTGTATAGAGTTTGCGGCGCAAGCGCTGTTTAATCGTATCCGGCAATGGCATAACGAGCGCCTTGCCGGTTTTGGCGACGACCCTCAGTATCCGTTTGCGGCCTTTGTACTCACTACGCACGCCCGCACTGGCCAGTAAGATCAGCTTGTCGGCATGTAGCACACCCTGAGCCAGGCCACGGATAGCAATCGCACCGCCATTACTGTGGCCGATGATAGCAAACGGTGTGAGATTAATCTTTTTCATAAATGCCGCTACAAAGGCAGCATACTCGTCCAATCCCCATACATCATGCGGCATGTCGGTCCGGCCAAATCCGGGCAGATCGACCACCACCACCTGGTACTGCCAAGCTAGCTGCTTGCCGAATGCCAGCCATCCAGCCGAGCTATCACCCCAGCCATGGACAATTAATAATGTTGGTTTGTGGTCTTGGCCTAACTTTTGATAGGTCGTAAGTAATGAATTGACGACAACTTGCATATGCCACTTAGTATAACCGACTTATGGCCGAAGTGTTGTCATAAGATCTTTGGCGCCCTGTGGTTTGGCGATATCGGCCGTCTGGCCGTACGATTCAAATGTGACAGTCGTCTTAGAGCCATTGCCGCTAAACGCCAGCTGACGTACCAGCTTGTCCCGTTTATCAACCCAGACATCGATCGGTTCACCGACAAACGAGGCGTTAATAATGCTGTCGATCTGGCTTTTTGATACGTTGAGCTTTGGTATGTCTTGTTGCGCTGCCCGTAAAAAGTCTCGCAACTGGGTTTTGCTGATGACGACCTGATAGTGGTCACTAGGGCTGTCAGCGATCATTTGGTCGGCGTAAACCGTGTTTACGACCAAGAATGAGTGTTTTGTATAGAGGCGTTCCAACCGTTTGCGGTCGGCAGCTTGTAAGCTGCTCGTATCGACACTGGCGGTGGCAAGCGATGATCCAGACAGTATGTTAGGGCTGGCCGCTACCGGCACCGCTAGCCATTGGTTATCTTGGCCTTTGATATAGCTGGCCTCGCCCACAGTACGCAGGCTAAAACGCTGTCCCTGCCGAGCAAACTCAATGGCGCTGTCCCCATCTTTATCAATCTGGCCTTTCATCGTTGGCGCTACTGCACCATCCACACCCGTACTTAGGCTAAAGCTTGTACCGGGCTGCTGAAAGCTTTTGATTACCGCCTTACCGACAAGCACCGTCGGACGCTGCGGCAGGTACCACCATATATAACCACCGGCAATAACTAGCGCAATTAGCCAAAAGGCTGCAGCCAGTTTTGACAATTTTCGCCAGCTTGCCATACGATAAGTTGCTGACTTGAAAGATGGAACATGTAGATGTGGGCGACGGGGGTGGGATTTGCGCATATTCTTCTTTAACCCCACCCAGTTTGACACTGATAGCTATACCATAGCACGTTTGTAACTGAGGTGGTTAATCTTGGTTACTTACCAAGGGCCGCAAACAAGTTGGCGTAGACCATTTTTGCATCGGATGGATAGGTAAAGTCATCGGGCAACTGTTGGATAGCTATCAATGGCCGCTTCTTATGTCGGAAGGCTTCGATACCACTATCGGACCTGGCTAATACTTGGCAGCTTTTGGGCAATTCCTCTACGAGCCATCGTTGGCCTTCTTTGACAAGCAACGGGTCGGTACCCTGAAAAATCTTCGAGCCATCATCGGTTGGAATAATGCGCTGTGCGCCAACGGCACACTCGGCTAATGCGTCAAGATCAATCCCTAAGGTCTGGCATAACACTTCGTAACCAATACCGATCCCGAGCAATGGCTTGTCTAGTCCGGCTAGCATCTGAACGAGTTCAAACCGGCCAGGTGACACCGCACCGTAGGCACCAGCAACCACGATTGCCGAAAATTCATCAAGAACAGCTGGTACGGCTGCAGACTGCACCACTACCACTTGGTGCTTAGGGGCGTAAGATGCAAGCCCGTCAATATGGATATCGCCAACAGAGATTACTAAAATTTGCATACACTCAGTGTACCAGCCGGATTAGTTATCGTCAGCGACAAATTGCACTCAATCATTATAGGCGTTACTATAATAGTAATTACTTATGCTACACAAAATAACTGCAAAAAATAGCATTTTCCGGCGTCTGGCCACATCAAGGCGCTTTTTGTTGGTCGGTGCAGCCAGCGGCGCATTTGCAACCATTGGCATGGTGTTGATCTTACAGGGCGGCGCTGCGACATTTGTCGCCCAAAAAGAAGCCGAAACAGGTACCATTAGCCCGCCAGCAAGCATCGTCAGCGACAGTAACGCTTCCGGCGGGTCGGCCGTCAGATTTAATGCCAGCACTCCGCCACCACCGTCTGGCGAAACTTTGTTTACCTTAGTTTCGATGCCCGACACCCAGCGAGAAACCAGCAATGCTGCCAAATACCCCCGCTTCCAAAACCGTATGACCTGGTTAGCTCAAAACAAGGCCAGCCTCAACCTCAAATACGTGTTCCAAGTTGGTGACCTTCAAGATTGGGACGACGCCACCCATAGCCACTACGAGCGCGCCAGCAGTGCCCTCAAGACCCTTGATACGGCCGGCATACCCTACGCCTTAACTGTCGGCAACCACGATACTAATGCGGTATGCCCAGGCGGCAGCTCTTGTCCTGGCGCCGATACCCACGCCCAGCTACGCAACACTACGACTTGGAACAACTACTACCCAACCAGCCGCTTCAAGCTCGACGATGTCTACGAAGCTGGCAAGACTGACAACGCCTACCGCACCTTCAAGGCCGGCGGACTAGACTTCCTAGTACTCAACTACGAGCTTTGGCCGCGCACGCCAATCGTTAACTGGATGAAGACTGTCGTCGCTGCCCACCCGCGCCACAACGTCATCCTACTAAGCCACTCACACCTCAATGGCGGTGGCGGCATTGAGGGCAGTAATGGTGGCTACGGCGACAACAGCCCACAGTACGTCTACGACCAAGTTATCAAGCAATACGCCAACATCCGCTTCACCTTCTCCGGCCACGTCGGCAATGCCGCCTTACGCACCGATACCGGCGTCAACGGCAACAAGATCTACTCGTTCCTGGATTGTTACCACGACGAATCAACCAACCCAATGCGCCTCCTAACATTTGATACTGCCAAGAATACCATTTCTACCAAGGTCTACGCCCCGTTCACTAATCAGACTCGCTCCGACGGTCAATATAATATTGCTAATATTAACTGGGTTCGTTAACGACCGCAGCCCCGAACTTAGACTCAGTCTTTAGGACTTTCTAAATGATGCTTAGCTCTTGCTACTCCATAGCGGGCAGCCAAGATGGTAGTAATTGGCACCGCTAAGATAAGTGCCGCACTACCCACAAGCGAGCGGGCGACCTCTTCCATGATAATTTCGGAGTTGAGGTTAACTAACAGCGGATAAGGCGAAGTGGCGCTGATATAGACAATAAACAAGAACGATGTGCCAACATAGGCCAAGACCAGCGTGTTAATGAGTGAAGCAATGTGTTCACGTCCAACGCGTAGTCCCCGTGCATACAATTCACCATTGGAGAGTTTGGGATTGGCACGCCGCAATTCCTCGACTACTGTTGCTTGACTGACGGTTATATCGTCCAAAATACCTATCAAACTGATGATCATACCGCATAGCAGCAATCCCTGGATATTGAGCTCTGGCATCTTCTGGCTGAGATACACTAACCCTTCGCCGGACATGCCGGTCAGCTCGAGTAAGGCTACGGCACCAAAAGCCATGGCCACTGCTACCAGCAGCGTTATGTAGGTACTAATAAGTGCTAGGCCCGTGCGCCGGCTAAAGCCATGCGCCACAAAGATGCCGATAAACGAGATCACCATCACACCGATGGCTGTTGCCAGGTAGGGACTGCTGCCGTGTAATATCTGCGGGATAACAAAAAAGGCAACGACAACCACGCTTAATACCAGACCCAGTATCGAACCAATGCCCCGCCAGCCAGCAAAGCCAACCGCCAATATAAGCACGCCAACCAGCAACCAAGCAGCATAAGGCAGCCGGTAATGGTCAATGACGACCGACACCGTCGTACCACCATCAGCCGGCGCCGTGCTGACCATAACGATATCGCCTTTCTCATAGTGCGGCGGAGACATGTCGAGTGACGTTGTCACGGCCCCGACATTAGCCATCACCTTCTGTCCTTTTTGCTCACCACTCAGCATCAATAGCTCAGCCTTGTCGGCCGTACCTTGCTGTTTGGTAACTTCTAGTACCCGGGCCCGGTTATAATCGACATCACTCTGCGCTTGGGCTTCAACTGCTACCGGCATCATGAACAGGCTTGCAAGAACGGCCATTATCGCCAGGCTATAGATCTTTATCATTGTGCTTATTGTAACCCACCAGGCTTTATCCTTTATACTAGCACTATGATTCCCGATTTGCGCTGGCTAGGCTCAGCCTCGATACTGCTAATGGTTTTGACATCTGCCACCCCCTTACTAGGTAAGCCACTCGACTGGCAAGACTCGGTAAGCCATTCGTGGATTGGGTCGCGCCGTAAGTGGCTCACCCTGGCTACATTGCTGACAATCGGTGGAACAGGACTCTGCATCAGCCTGGCATTATGGGTGGTACCGCACTACGACTTGCCAGCACTCCTACATGGCGTCATCGCCTTGGCCTATATCGGCCTACTTGCCGTGGCGTGGATACCGATGACCGACCGCCCCGGAGAACACTCGATGACCCATGGTCATTTTCTAGGCGGCTCTATACTAGCAACACTAGCAATCATCGCCATGGCATCTATCATCTGGTTCGGCACCGATGTACCTCAAGCTACCCGCGTTGCCAGCTTCGTGGCCCTACTCTTATGGTTTTATGAGATATACACCACGCAGCAGGTCTTCTAGCTGGATATCATCTGTTATACCGCCAGGGTCAAAAATGATTTTAAGTCCGAGTGCTTTCGCTTTCTCAGTAGCGTAGCTCACCACCTCGATGGGACATTCGAGCGTTATAGCTATAAGGCCATTATTCTGAACCACCTCAGCGAAGAGACTATTGGCTTTATCAATATCCTCAGGACTGAAATCATTGCTAGCACCCGGCAGCACAATGATTTGATTGTTACCACTTTGATCAACGGCGATCAGGGCGATGGCAGGCAGCTTGTTTGTAGTCTCATCCAATACGACAAAATCAGTATTCACACCGCTCTTTTGTAAAGCTTCCATTGGAATCTTCCAAAACCCATAGACATCTTTAGCAGTACGTCCGAGCATTGCCACAGTGTCTGGTTCCATAAGTCTGGCTGCCATATCGGCGATGTTGCGAGATTTACCGCCAGGGCCAATTGCCAGGTCTTTCCCGTAGACATGCTCGCCAGGATGTGGAAATCGTTCAAGGCCAGAAGCAACAATATCGGCATTTAATGAACCTATAACAATGAGTGAGGTAGTCATTGTTTTCCTTCTTCTACATTAATTGGACTCGAGTTAGCGAAGCTATAGAGTGAGGATATGATCAAGCCAATGCTCCGTCAATCCATTGGCTTAATTCAACATTCAAATCGTCAATCGCTACAAATGTAATCATCGGGAATTCCTCAGTTGCCGTGCTACGCACATCTTCAATGAGCGCAGCTTTATGTTGGTCAGTAGTATACGAGGTAATGGTAATGTATTCAGCCATATTTTCAACCTCACCTTTCCAAAGAAACCGCGCCGGTGCGACTATGAATTGACCGCCGGTAGCGAGCTTCTTTTCTAAAAGAGAATTCAATATGGCATCCGCCTGCTCTTGGTTTTCAGCGCTAATTTTGACTTCGTAGTAGGTCATAATCGTATATCCGTTCGAGTATCAATATAGTGACCGTTCTTTTGTTCGCCGTCATTCATCCATGCTTGTTGCGGCGTAGCTTTATACAATCTAATCGGTCCGTCTTCACTAACGGCTGCAAAATCCCAGAAAGATGTGGCATGCCGGCTTTTGAGAAGATCGAAAACTCGTATAACTTCTTCTACCTTTGCAAGTGGCAGAGCTAGAAGGTTAACAATATCCATGCCGCCCGTGAAGTTATCCGCGACACTACGGAGGTTATCAAGCACCCAATATTTATCGCCATCCTCGACAGCGTAGGCCTCGTTGATAACGGCAACCCGAATTTGATCTTGAGGTTTACCGACTAGATCGACACAGGCTTGGACGGTGTTCGGCGTATGGAAGCCTTCGGAGCAAAGGACGAGCCTCATTGGATGGCTTCCTGCGTCTCGCCGTCTACAACCCAATGCTTATCACCGTCAAATATGACTACCTGCGAATCTTTGAGCTCAATCATATTCTTGTGTAGGCCCCTTACAATTGGCATAATTTCGGCAAATTCGGGATTGTCGATGTGAGGCATCACGACAAATGGTACGAGACCCATTCCGTCTTTGATTACACTTTCAGCAAATGCCGGTTCGTCGGCTAGTTCTACACCAGCGATTGAGGGGCCAGCGACGAGCGCGCCCGCGCTATCACCGCCATATACTACCCCAGCGTCGAGCAAGTCCCTGATGATGCCATCAAAGCCGCTTCGCTGCATTTCGTAGCGCAGCATGTAGGTATTGCCGCCCATGGCCCACATAAGATCATAGCCGATGAGCTTTTCTTTCAGCGTTTCGGCATCATCGTAGTCGCGCAAGTCAACAATATCGACCTTTAGGCCAAGCTGCTCCATGTAGCTTACAAGATCGCCAACAACAAAATCCCGAGGGCGTTTGGAGTAAAAGTCCTTAGCATTTGGGATAAGAGCGACCGATGTGCCGCTTAGAGGCTTACCGAGTAGCTTGGCAAGATCGTCTGGCGCAGGGATTCTGATTGAGGATAGATAGAGTTTCATGTCCCCCATTATACAGGTACGTGAGCGAAAAAATCTTTCATGCTTTTCTCATCTGATAACCAACTTGGTGGACATTGGCGGTGTTAGATGGAACACCTTTGGAACTAGTTTAGCGCTGATGTATCAGAAACTGCTCAATATACCTGATTATGTGAGCCAACATCAAGAAACTCATAATGCACTGCTGTCTCTCGATATATTACACGCAAATCACCGCCAATCGAAAACGCTCGAAGGCCTTTCATCGTACCAACCAGTGGATGGTCATCAAGAGGATAATCTCGAACCCCATCTTTGAATAATTGTAGACGTGTGGCAAATTGTTTCTTGAGTTTTAGATTCGGAGATATGCGGCTGCGAAAATTCTTTTCAAACCGACGACTACGAGTTATCGGTTTCACATCTACAAATCTTTCATGAAGTCGTCGACTGACGTAAATTCCTTGATAGTACCGGCTTTTTTATCAGCCTCGAACTCAGCGATCATCTCTTCGTAGCGGGCATTAGCTGCGGGACTCAACACCACAGCTTTACCATCAAAATCTAGAGTACGGCCATCAGCTTCAGCTTTTGCCCATACGCGGATATAGGCCTGTGCCGAATCGAAGCCTAAGCTACGCGCCCGACGTTCTAAACCGTCACGAACATCTTGATCGATTGGAATTTGTAGTTTTATAGTCATAGTATCAAAATAGTATCAAAATAGTATCATTATGTCAATATCCCGAATGCATAACTTTCGCAGTGGTCTGTCCAATTTTTTGGGCGTACCCCACCGTCCATGGCCGCTAGTTAACAATAATAGGCGGCATCAGCAGTGCGCGCCGACACAAGGCATCAAAATACTGCAGGGCGCCATCGGACCGACTTCTATATTGCCATCGACCACCAGACCAAAGAAGTCTGGATTGGTTCATCAGACTCCATGATTATATTCTATCAAAGCATTACCCTATGCCTCAGGCTATGTATGAGAAGTTGCCTAGTATCCCGACTCTTTTTTAAGCACATCGTCTGAATTGAAGAGACCACCATCGACAGTTATAGTCTCGCCATTGATATAGCCGGCTTTGTCCGAGATAAGAAACTCAACAACTGTAGCGATTTCTTCTGGCCTAGCTTGCCGACCCAGAGGAATCGAGCTTGAGGATGATTCGGCAACTTCCTCCGTTACCATTTCTGTATTTACCCATCCAGGTGCAATCGCGTTTACCCGGATACCTTTTGAGCCAAGTGTATTGCCAAGACTTTTCGTAATACTAATCAAACCTGCCTTGCTTGCCGAGTAACTGAGTCCATTGTAGCCTCCGGTCATGCCGTCGGTGCTTGAGATATTTACAATACTTCCACCTTTTTCGATTATCTTCCCTAACGTGGTAGATAAAATTAAGGGAGCAGATAGATTAACTTCTATCGTTCTATCCCAAGTGGCGTAGTCCATATCGTCCAGCTTATCCATTTCCCATATACCGGCATTATTGATTAAAGCAAAAATCTTTAGACTAGATAGTTCTTCGATAAGTCGCAATGTGTCTTCACGTTTAGCAAGGTCAGCTTGATGGAAGATAATACCATGCTCCGCCGTTAATTTTTCGGCCTCGGCCTTTGCCGAATTATAGGTACCGTGAACTTCGTAACCTGCTTTTATTAGCTCAATTGCGATAGCTTTTCCGATGCCTCTGCTTGAACCAGTAACCAAGACTATTTTCATCATAAAGCCTCCTCTAACCGTGGTCTAAGTGCTTCAAACACTAACTCATAGCCTGCCTGATTAGGATGCAGCCCGTCCTTGTATAGATAGGTACTTACCCACGTATCTTTATCACAGTCAACAGCCACAAAATCAAAACCCATAGATTGGCAGACTTGTTTAGTAATGGCATTGAACTGGTTGCGGCGTTCGTTAGTGAAGTAAGATATGTTGCCTTCAAAAGGAACTGGCTTGGGATTAACTTTCGACTCATCAACATAGCCATTGCTGACAAATATCACATGTTGGCTACGATCTTTCAAAACAGAGCAGAGGTTTTGAATTTTTTCCTTGAAAGCTTCGGGCGTACACACATAATTATCCGGGCTATTCTGGGCCTTGGCATCATTACCACCGACCGATACGAGGGTGATAAGCTCTGGCCCTCTCTGGTAATTGTCGCATATCCATGGGAAGGTGTTCGCTACAAAGTCGACGGTAGATCCGGCCTTGGCAAAGTTAAACACTTCATAGGCTTCACCAAGCCCACCCTCCGCATACTGCTTGCTGTGAATGTATGATTTTACGAGGTCTCCCCAGCCCTCATGCTCAGCACCTACGCCATATACACTGCTGGCGCCTAGAATAAAAACCTGTTTCATGCCTGCTGTTCCAACAATCGTTTAATCGGGTCAAAATAATATTCTTGCCAGTCTTTGATATCTTTTTGCTCGTTCAGAATATTACCCGAATACACCATATGCACCGTTGTGGCGTTGTCTTCTTCTTCAAATGTGAAGATTATGTTGTACTTCCATGTTGGGTTGTCGTGGCCGTACCAGTCTTGCTCGATGAGCTTATTGTGCACGAGTTTGGTATACACACCATGAATGTCACCATCCCAATAACTAAACTCGCCACCCTCGATTGCGTTTACTTTTGCCGGGGCCGCGCCCCAGCGCTCAGCCGTAGGGCCGTCAGTTAGAGCTTTCCATACTTCACTTACAGGTGCTTTGATAATGTAGGTTTGTTCGATTTGCTTCACACTAATTCCCCTCGCCAATTACTTCGTAGTTTCGGGATGGGTTGGTTACGGATATCTTCATTGTCTATATTATACAGATACACGCGTAATACATCTGGCGAAGGGCGAACTATAAAACAATAGAACACAGATAAAAGATATAAAGTCCAGTAAAAAGAGTCCCGAGGGACTCTTTAGAAAATTCAAACTGGTGGAGACACGGGGACTCGAACCCCGGACCTCTTGCATGCCATGCAAGCGCTCTAGCCAACTGAGCTATGTCCCCATAATGAATATACGAAGGCTATAATATCATTTATAGAAATATTTGTCACGGTCCTATCCCGTCTTTACGTCTGCTGTTATTGCACTTCATTTTTTCTAACAAGCAGTAGCTGCGGATTCCAAGCGGTTATCGCTGACACTAGCTCACTCCCAGAAATAGGATATACGCCGTGAAAGCTTGTCAGCTCAGTAGGATATGGATCATAAATCTCAAAATTATGTCCATCGCGGCCGGCTATAAGGATTGCATGCCCATCCGGTTGGGCACCACCACGAGCATTACGCCACCATAGCATCGTCTCATCTACCGATGCGATGATGTGCCATTTCCAGTCTATAAACCTCTGTAAATCGGATTCATCCGGAGGTGCTATAATCTTTACCGTACCACCTGCGCTAATATACTTCTGCATGTAGAGTGCATTATGATCCCAACTACTATATTCAGAACTTCTTTCGGGGAGACGTTTTTCTAAATTATTAATAATCGCAAAGCTGGACAGACCCTTCCACATAGATGGAAGCGCGCGGTTATCAAAAGTAAATAATGCTGTGTCAAGATTTTCTTTCTCTTTGACATGGATATAATGAGCCAAACCCGGCAAGTATGTTGTACTGCCCTCCGGCGACAAATTATTATCTTTCAAGAAATTTTCAACAGTCAGGTCAGGACGCCCCGTCAATCGACCGACCATTTCTAGTACCGCCGGGCCGCAATTTTTTGAGCCCGACTCTTGGAAAACATGTTCTGGCGGTAAAAGCTCTTGCCCGTCTGCATAGGGCATGACCTCTTCGGATTGACCTTCTGGCCAAGATAGCATCCTTGGCTCACCGTTAGACATCGCACATCTCCCAAATTTAATAATTATAGTAATACTGTATTAAAAAATACTACTATAACAGCTATGCACGACTTTGTCATGAACTCTCGTAGCTACAATATTTTGCGGTTGTGCGCCCACCAAAAGCCACCACCGACAGCAAGTATCGTAAAGGTGAGGACCATCTCATAGGCCCAAGGTTCTTCTTGGAATGGCAGACCGACATTCATGCCAAACATACCAAAGAAGACGTTAGGAATCGCCAAAAGCACCGTAGCGGCCGTCAGAATCTTAATCGTCCGGTTAAGGTTGTTGGATGAAATCGAACTATACGCCGCCCGAATATTGATAATTGACTTAATGTTGGAGCTACAAGCCTCGATCGACTGTTCGTTGTTGAGCAGCAAATCTTCGATAATATCTTGGTCTTCGTCAAACAATGGCACATTTCTACCAAGTAACAGACGGCGCAAGGTTGCATTGGTTGGCTGCAGCGCCGACAAGAACTCGTTCAACTCATCTTCGATGGTTACGAAATCGATAAAGTCTTGGTTACGGATTTCATGACCACGCAACCGTGAACGGATCAGCTTGATCTGCTTGGAGGTCGTATTAATAAAGCTGTCATACTGGTCGACAATCAGATGTAGCGCCTGGAGCATCAGCTTGGCGCGCTGGGTAGTGGCAAACTCGACCCGACCAGCCATAAAGCGGTCCAAAAATGGCGGACGCACCAACGAGATCGTAATCAGCACTTCACCGGCAAACACAAACAGCAGCGGCGCCGTGGCTACCACGCCGTCGACTGTGCGGTAAGCAAACCGTATAAAAATATAACTGTGGTCGCCCTCTTTCTCTAACCGGGGCATTTCTTCTTCGTCAAGTGCGTCTTCGAGGTGGCCAAGCTCAAGGTTGTACGTCTCTGCCAACTGTTCGAGCTCTTTGTGGGAGGGCGCCTCGGCGTAAATCCACGACCCGCGCTTTGGCTCTGACAACTCTTGGACCTGTTGCGTACGCAGGCTCTTGTAGTAGTGCTTTATCATAGTGTTTGTCCTTTATCCGAATTGTAGCATAAGGCCTCGAAAAAACCGGACTTTTGTCCGGTTTGATCTATCGTGCGCGCCCACCCGCGGCGGGTGGGGAGTGTTTGTTTTGTGAAAGTTTTTGTTTTCACGGTTTTCGCTACACGCGCCGCATAGTGCGCACGAGTTACTTTAAGCATAACCGACAATGAACAAAAGTCAATAGCCTGATCAATTAGCGGTCCAACCGCCGTCGATTACCAACTCTGAACCAGTCATATAACTGGACAAATCGCTCGCTAAGAATGCGATGCCATTAGCCACCTCCTGAGCCGTGCCAAGACGACCCATTGGCGTGCCCGCCTCCATTGGGGCAGGGTCAACCTCGGCAATCATTGGTGTTTCGATAAATCCAGGATGCACCGAGTTTACCCGAATTCCCTCCTTTGCCCAATGCAAGGCGGCATTTTTGGTCATAAGCCGCACCGCACCTTTGGCAGAATGGTAAGCTATTGACTCACCAAAGCCACCAACCAAACCAAAGATTGATGAAACGTTAATAATAGAGCCGCCGCCGGCATCTTTGATAGCTTTGCCGCCGTGCTTCATGCCAAGCCATACACCAGTCTGATTGATAGAAACAACTTTATTATAGCCATCAACCGTTTCGGTCTCGACATTAGCCAAGCTGCCAATACCGGCATTATTGACCAGCACGTGCAGATTGCCAAAATGTTCCTTTGTAGTTGCGACTGCGGTCTTCCACGAGTCTTCACTCGCAACATCCAAGTGAATCGCCAAAGCATTGTCACCCAACTCGGCCGCTAATTTGTCAGCCATCTCGTCCTGGACGTCGGCAATAACAACCTTAACGCCATAGGATACCAACGTCCTTGCGGTCGCTTCACCAATACCGCTAGCACCCCCGGTAACAATTGCCACTTTGTCTTGTAGTCCATCCATAATAACTCCCGCCCCTACAGTTACGTATGGCTATAGTATAGAGCTTATGTAAGTAAAAGCATATTTAACAGAAAATTAGCCTGCTTCCAAGCTTTTTCATCATATACATATTTGCTCTGCTTATGCTTATTTTTGGACTGACTTATCCTAGCTAATAATCTTTAGCGTAAGCCATAATAATCTGTTCTGAGCGACCTTCCATTGTCTACGTAGATATGGAGATAAAATGTATGCCAAAATTGTCTTCCAGAAGCATAATCAGAGCAAATATCTATGCAACTCGAAGTACTACATCGAACTCGCTGTTTGTTTATCTGTTATAACTGAAATCTACTTGAAAGATAGAGGCAAGTCGAGAGTCGTATTAGCTAACTAACGAGCGATGAGTTGCTCTTGAAGATCAAGCATTTCGTCCGCTACAACTTGTAAGACCGTATCACTGCGCAGCTTGGCTTCGGTACCCTCAAACCACAACGAGATCCACTTGCAGATGTCGCCATTCTTTTCTTCGGTCCAGGTTAGCTGGGGTTCAGTGCCAAGGACAGCCTTAGCATCGTCATCCGCCAACAGGAAGAAGTCAACATGGTCAAGCCCAGTGGCGTCACTTGATTCTGGCCGGCGTTGCATTAGCTTGATAAGCGTAATACCGTCGTACAAGGTACCGTCTTTTAGGTGCATCGTTGCCAGCCAGCGGTCGTTGACCCAACCGATGTGGACTTGGTCACAATCGGCTTGCAGCTCATCAAAGCGAGCAATAAAGTCGGTTAGATCTTCGGCTTTCCAGCCCACGGCTGTTGGTCTTAAGCTGTTAAAGAAGGCTTTATCTTGGGCATTATCGGCAATCTTATGCCACTTTTCTGCGTATTCCTGTAGCGCTGCGTTGAGTTCGTCAATCACATTTCCCCCTTTGAGTTAGCTAATCATTTTGAGCATGTCATCTTCGCTGATAATTGCTGTACCAAGCTTGCGGGCTTTGGCGATTTTCGACTCACCAACGTTCTGACCAACCACTAAGTAAGTCGTATCCTTACCGACTGATGATTGGAAGGTACCGCCCAGTTCACGGATTTTAGCGGCCGCTTCGTCACGCTTCATATGCTCTAAGCCGCCAGTAATCACAAAGCTTTTCTCGTGCAGTGGGCCATCGGCGTGCGATTCATACACCGGTTCGACGCCAAGTTCTTTGAATTTAACCAATAGTTCTTGGTTGTCAGGATCGGCAAACCAGGCAATGATCGACTCAGCCACCACCGTACCAATACCTTCAACATTCTTGAGATCATCGAGTGAGGCCTTGGCTAGCTTTTCGAGCGAGCCATAGTTCTCTGCCAAGTCGATAGCTGTCTGGCTACCGACATGGCGAATGCCTAGGCCATAGATAAATCGCGGTAGCTCAGGTTGACGCCGGGCTTTGATAGCTTCAACTAACTTGCTGGCCGAAATTTCGGCAAAGCGGTCGAGCGTCAGGACTTGCTCTTTGGTCAAAGCATAGATATCCGCTAGGTCTTTGACTAAGCCAGAATCGACCAGAGCCACGACATTCTTTTCTCCCAATGTATCAATATCCAAGGCACCCCGCGAAGCAAAGTGCTCCAGCGCATAGCGTAGTAACAGCGTACCGGTCGCGCCTTTGACCCGATAGACGACTTCACCTTCCGGGCGTTCAAAGGTCAGCTCAGGATACTGGCGCTGGAGTTCGGCTTCCATATCGAAAGCTTTGGCATCTTTGGGGCGCAGCTCTGGCAACACCCGGTCAACCTGCGGGATGATATCACCGGCTTTGAAAATAATAACCGTATCACCAATCCGCACGTCTTTGCGGCCAATCTCATCGGCATTATGCAGGCTAGCATGCTGCACCATCGTCCCAGCCACAACCGTCGGATCAAAGACAGCGATTGGGGTGGCCGCACCAGTCCGGCCAATGCTTAATACGATATCCTTTAGCAAAGTCGTGGCTTCTTCGGCTGGATATTTGTAGGCTACTGCACCACGAGGATTCTTGCCGACAGTACCTAGCTCTCGGTACAGTACTCGGTCGTTCAGCTTGATAACAATACCGTCGGTGTTAAACGGCAGGTCGTGCCGCTTATCTTCCCAGCCTTTTACAAAGTTCATAACCGCTGGCACACTGTCTAGTAATTCGGCTTCTGGGTTAGCAATAATGCCTAAGGCACGGATTGTCTCATAGGCGAACGAGAAAGTCGGTACTTCTTGGGGAGACTCACGGATCAGGTCATAAGCCCGGAACTGCAATGGACGCTCGGCCACAAGCTTAGGGTCGAGTTGACGGATCGTACCGGCCGCTAAGTTGCGGGGGTTCATAAATAGCGGCTTAGCCTCAGCTTCACGTTGCTTATTAAGCGCCTCGAAGTCAGTTTTGAGCATAATAATCTCACCACGGATCTCTGTCCGCCCCTGCATGAAAAGCTCCCTGCCCTTGGACTGCCGCAAGCAGTATGGTACGTTTTTGATAGTTCGGACATTCGACGTCACGTCTTCGCCAACATAGCCGTCACCCCGCGTAACCGCCCGGGCAAAGACACCATCTTCATATATTAACGAACAAGCCAATCCATCCATTTTGATCTCTGCCGAATACTGATGAGTATTGCCAGGCGCAAGCTTTTCAGTCCGCAACACCCACGCTTCGACATCCTCTTGGTTAAAGACGTCATTAAGGCTAATCATCGGAAACGCATGCTTAACTTTCGTAAAGCCCTTAAGCGGTTGGCCGCCAACCCGCTGCGTAGGACTGTCAGGAGTTATTAAATCAGGATGTTCGACTTCTAGCGTTTTCAATTCACGCATCAGACCGTCATACACTGCGTCACTAACCGACGATTCGTTGAGCACATAGTACTCATACGAATATGTGGCCATCAATTTTTTGAGTTCGTCTAACCGTTGGTGAGCCTGTGCTTGTTCCATATCAACCTATTGTAACGTGGTTTTACTTAATAAGCTCACGATAGAGAGTGTATAAGTAAGCGTGGGCGATTGGCAGAATGACCATACCCATTATAAAGAAGACCAAGGTAGCCGCAAACGGCAGCAACAAACTAAGTGGCACTAGGATAAAACTACCAACCACCATTAGTATAAATGGCAAGAAGAGTAATTTGCGCAATACCTCAGCCCGCCTGTAGCGTACGATATCCTTTGCAGAGCGTAGGGCTTTGAGCGGAGTCATGCCTGGCAAGGTGGCAATATACAAGGCGATAACCGAGGAAATCAACAAATAGACACTCCAAGCCATGAGCAAGAAGACAACGAAGCCGACCACGTATTGTTGCCAAGCTACAACGACCACCCCGCCAATCAGCAAGCTGGTGATCAACGAAGCGCCGATTGCTGCTGGAAGTATTTGGATACTGAGCACCACCATTATCAGCAACACCTGAACCAATGGATACGATGAATTGTACAGCGCATCTCTAACGCGGATCTTGCTACCGGCAGCTAGCTGGCGTAACGCCCAGACTATCGCTAAGCTCATAATGATGAATAGTGCTGTCTGGTAGGCTCCGGCAATACCTCCTGCTACGCCGACTCCGCCGCTTAACAGTGATTCGGCCAGCACGATGCCGGTGCCTATCTGGCTACCCTGCCCTTGGTTCGTAAATTCAAGGTCGGCTTTGGTCTGTGCCAAATTAATATTCAGTAGCGAGGTTAGAGCTAACATAGAATTGAGCAACGCATAGATTAAGAACAGGCCACCAAAAACTTCCCAATGGTTGCGCAGCATCATCAACCCCCGGCCCAAAATCCTAAAGCTGTTAGGCATCTTAGTCCGTGCAATCACCTTCTCAGCCTTGCGGCGCTTGAGCGGCGAACGGAATGATTTGGGCGTAAAACGCCGTGTCGGGTCTGCTGTAGGTTTGGATGAGTCTTGCTTGCTAGCCATGTATACGATCTATTGTAGCAAACAGCACGGCTTAAACAGCGTGACTGATGATAATCGAGACTACAAAATCAGACCCGCTGACGCTAGAGCCAATCTGGTCAATATCTACAGAGATGTAGTCACCAGCGGCTAACGCCGTAATATTAGGCGTCACACCCGGCCCACCGATATTTACAGTTGCAGCAATAGTCGGCCGGTTAGCCTGAGTCGTAAATATCGTTGTACCGTTTTTATGTATATCGACGATGATGTCTGCGCCAGTTGGTGCTGTACCAACCGTTAAGTAGACGCCAACAACAGTACAACTACGTACGATTGGCATGCGCAACATACTGGTACCGACTGTCAGTGCACCGGTCTTAGAATAGGGCGGCAATGAAGTGGTTACGGTGTGGGTATGGTCGCCAGCCGCCACCGTCGTTGAGGTGACGCCAGTGTTTACGTCGATCGTCGGGTTACCGGCAGCACCACTGCCATTAGTGACCGATACTTTAGCACTACCGGCAGTCAGTGTCCGTTTAGTAAAGGTGTCGGCAGCCGTCTCAACTACTAAGCCGGCTGCGGCATCCAGCCCGGCCAATGCTGTAAGCGTAGCATCGCTCGCCTGCTTGGCAGCCAAGTCGGCCGTCAGATTCGTAACTTTACTCTGCGAGATAGCCGATACATCGGCATCGACAATCGATAAACTTGCCAGTTTAGACTTGGCTATGGCCGCGCTAGCCGAGATCTGACCATCGGTAATGGTCGTATTGGCTATTTTAGCAGCCGTGACACTTGTAGCCGCCAGCTCCGTGGTACCGACAGCACCGGCCACAATCTGGGCATTGCTGGCAACGCCGCTGAGATCGCCGCCCATAGCTGGATCAGCACCGCCAGACATTGCTTGCCAGGCAAGGCTCGTGCCGTTATAAAACAACACATCACCACTAACTGGTGCGGCCGTAGTACTGAGGGCCGCGACACCAACCGAGGCATCACCAAGTGCCGCACTACCTACCGCATCGATGGCCAATGCGCTCGAAGTAACCGCACCAGGCGCTATTTTGGCGCTGGTAATGGCATTAGACTTAAGCTGCTGGCTGCCGACTGAGGCATCTTTGACCGTGCCATCTGCGTTCAGAGACTGTAGAAGATAATCATTGAGGATATTTCCCCAAGAACCATCGTCGCTACCAGGGCTAGGAAGTCGCGACATCCGCTGATCCTTTGTTTATTTTATGATGCTTATGATTTATTGTAATTATTATCTTATATAACAGCAAGCCCCTACCGGCCTTTTAGTACGGCACACCCCAGAACTCAGTGGTTGTATTTACTACATCAGGAATGAAAAGCACGTCCAATCCATACCATGCTGAGTTAAAGAGTGATGTCGGCTTAGCAATACTCCCCTGGATGAAGTAATTGTTGTTAGTAGTGCTTATGCCTGGTGCAGTGAGATTTCCACTTACCTGGTCGCCAACGCCACCATTAAACTGGTCAAAGAAGTATGTCTCTGCCGGATAGTTCCGCCGATAGACAGCTATCATATACGTGGTGCCGGCAGTAATGCTGACCGGTGTATCAAATAGTTCGTAGTTCCATCCGCCCCGTATCTCTTGAACTGTCGTGACCTTTGAGGCTAAGGCGGTATTATTGCCGGCCGGACCCGGATACAAGAGGATCTGCGGCACTATACCATTATCAAACGATGTCAGTAAGACATTATTACACCAGGCACCGCCATGAACTTTGCCATCGACATTCGGCGTAAAGTACATACCCATGGTGTAGATATCGTTATCCACTAGTCTCGTATTTGATGGTGTACGGTGTGGATACGCACCATTGGCAAAGAGCGTCTGGTATTGGCTCGGTACAGGCGGCTCAAACGGTCCAGGATACTGGTAGTCATTGGTCTCAATTGAATCAATCCACATACCATACCCACCGGTCGTCGTGTCTGTTGCACCAAAGTTAATCCATTGTATGGCCGCACCGTTAGTGTTCTGGTTGGAGTACGAAACCGTCTCATCAGCAATCATACCCTCCAGGTTCGCCCCGCTAAAGAGTCTAACGTTCATCGCCCCGGCAGAAGCATGCGAATCAAGTCGGACTTCAATCCGATACCATTGGTTAAGGTTTAGAGTCGTAGTACTAGTCGCCCGAACAGCCAGCCCTCCGTCAGCCAGGTCAATCTTGCCATCCGGTCGCAAAAAAAGGCCACCAAGATAGAGTGTACCGCCAGCGTTGCTATAAGCAAGCCAACGATGCGAAGTTGCCGGCAACGACTCTAGCCTAAAATAAAAACGCGTGTAATGGGTGGTGGACAGCGTCGATATTGAGAGTTCAGTCCACGTTACTCCTTGTTGTGTCGCACCACCGCTAACTACATCGATCTTGAGGCTCTTTGTCCCATGGACGTATTGTGAGGTCGTTGTCGTAACGGTTCCGCCAATAATTTCATCCCAGCCATTACCGCTACGCCGGCCATTATTAGCAGCTACCGACGGCGAAGACCCATCGGCACCCTGTTCACATGTGTTAACTAGTCGTATCGACATATATTTGTAAGTATACTGTCTTTACGTAAGCAATAACAAGATTCCCATCCACTATTTTGTCATTTACAGCGCGAAGCGTTCGATAAATTTTGGCGGCGAAGCCGTAAGTTGATCGTCTGCATCCGCTATTACAATCACGATATGCTGTTCAACGAACGTATCACCCTGCTCATCGTCATAGATAACATCAATATAGTATGTGTCCGTATCGGGGGAATTGTCGGCGACATAGGCCTGGAACGTACCTTCGTACGTCCCACCCACACCCAGTTCGGCACCAACGTTTTCAACCTGATCGGGCCCGGGATCGTCGTCGGATAATGTCGCATAGACTTGGACTTCATACAGTGCAATATGCTCGTCCAGCATATTAGTAAAAGTCATGGTGAACGTTGTGGTCACGTCACTTCGCGAGCATGTCAGTCCACTAATCGTAACTTCTGGTTGGCCGGTGTCTTCTGTTGTATTCATATCTTGATTATACAGACATGCGTGAGACCCTTTAGCCTACTAAGCTAAGCTGCTTTCCGACACTAAACGTGCGATAGGTAAACAGCCGCCCGTTTCGCGCGGGTTCCACGACTTCATAGCCCGGTAGGTTTCCAACGTCATAGTAAGCACTTTGACCAGCGCATACTCGCCACCTCCAGCCAACATGGTCGGGTCAACGCCATTTATTTTTTCTGGAATAATGCCGTACATATTAAAGACTTTCTCAACGCCAGTCATAAAGTTAGCCCGTCCGACTTCCGAAAGTTGGAACAGCTCTTCAGTATCGACTCCCTGCTGCATCAGCACATGCGCCATGCGCGCCAAGCCACGGGTTGCCGCCCAGTTTGGCGGCGCCCACACATTTTTTCCGTCCCACTGCTCGCCGGTTTCGTTTAGAGTACAGGCAAAACCGCCAGCAAGTAGCAAATTGTCGCGTAATGCACGCGCTACGCCAAACGACTGTTCAGCATTTGCCATACCGATATAGAGCGGATAGGCCATGGCAGGCGACAAAACGTCAGTCTGACGCCGCAGGACATAGTTATAATCTTGAAATGTTTTAGCTTCGGGGTTCCAAGTATACTTATCGATAGCCTGTTTGCGAGATTCGGCCATCTGCTGGTATTCTGTGGACTTCACCCACAACCGGGATGCCTCTTCGCTGTCAAACGTAGCCTTGGCCTCGCCGGCATAAGCGGCCGACAACGTCTCTTCGGAGTCCAGTATAAGACAATTTAGGTCGACCGGAACAATGTCAGTCGTATTAATAGACTCAATGTTCTGACCGTCAGCAAACCACCGGCTGCTAAAATCCCAACCGCTAGCTGCAGCGGCACGCATATCTTTGTAGAACTTCTGCAAACGCCGTTCACGGATTACCCCGCTCAGACCGCTTACTACAAGTTTACCCATCTCAATATCCTCAAGATACGATTCTAGACGCGGGCCATCAGCATCGTCCCAATATCGGTTTAAGAATGAACCGTCAGGCATCTGCACCACGCAGCGCGATGCAGCTACTTCACCAACTGGCGTATCAGCACCCTCCATGTCTTGCCGGCCAAGCATAAAATATCTATATTCACGCTCCATTGCCGGCAAATAGCGACGTAAGGCATCACCACCGAATTCTTCGGATAACATCCGAACAGAATGCGAAAAGTAAGGGATTTGGAAGCGGCTGGCATACATTCCTGAGTTGCCGTTTGGCATATAGCCGAACTTCAAAATCTCATATTCCATATTATCGACTACGTCGATAATCTCACCCCATTCCTTATCGGCGGCATAGCCTTTCATCGTATGATAGGCATCCCACGGAAATAAATGCCGGCTAAAGCGACCTCCAGCCCCGGGATAGGCGTGCGGTAAAGCAAAGTCAAAGCTACCATCTTCGATAGATGTCCTTTTTAGCAACGGACGGACAAGCTGCATGTAGCTGTCGATATCCATCCCTTCTGGCGCAACAATAGTTTGTTGACCAAAGTCAGGCGTTATAAAGTTTTCGTTCCAAAAATTTATAGGCGAAAAATCAGTCTTATGACGCTTAGACTGATAGTCCGCCACGATCTCTCCATAGGGACGGTTCGGTATGGCGCAGGCCAGTGACATGCCATCGGCATAGCCTCCAGGGTTCTCTGGACTTAGGCGGGCATCGATATATAAATCAGACATTTCACCAGGATCTGGGACTAAACTAAGAGGGTCGACCGCCTCTACAGCGATAGGTAAACGTAAGTTTGCTTCCATATTTTTGCACAAGAATTAGCTTCCATCCGGGAGGATGACTAATGGGTTCGATTAGGGTTAATTGAAATACAGTATAGCGCTTGCGCGACGATAGCCTCGGTGTGATACAAACAAATTTAAGGAGAGGTCCAGCGGCTACAACGCGTCTGCGTTGTTTTCTACGGTTTAGCTACAAGGTACTGTAGACCTTTGAACGTTGGAATTACTTCCATTATTTTTTCACTCCTTTTTGAAGTTGCCTACATTATTCATCGAGCATTAATTATTGTCAAATGATTTATGAGCAGCAAAAAATTGTCAGATTATAGGCGATCAAATCATTACAGTTTAGTTATTCAGGATGCGTTTAATGTACTTATATTACTTTTGATGGTTTCGATAAGCACTTCAGCGCCTTCGGATAATTCTGATTCGGTAATAACGCAAGGCGGCATCAACTGAAGGGTCTCATCGTCGCCGGCAATAATGTGCAGACCATTTGTAAAGCATTGGTCTTGGATATTTTGAGTTAGGCCGTCGATAGATTTTGAATAGACAGAGAGGTCCACACACATCTCTAAACCAATGCCCCGAATTATCACATCGTCGGGCAGTGCGGTTTGTAGACTATTCATTAGCTGATCACCTCGTAATACAGCATTTTCCCACACTCTATCACGCTGGTGTATCTGCAGCGTTTTTAATGCCGCCGCACAGGCTAGTGGCGTGGCGCCAAAGGTTGCCGTGTAGTTTGCTTTGGGAATTGTCGGTTCAACAAGCGCCTGGGTCGTCAGCACTGCGCCCATACCTCCGCCACCATTAGTAATGCCTTTGGCCAGCGTTACGACATCGGGTTTAACGCTATAGCGATGTATGCCAAATAATGAACCCGTGCGTGAGAAGCCCGTACCAACCTCATCGATTACCATCAGAGCACCCTGAGCCTTAGTCAGTTCACGAATTACTTCCATAAATCCTGCAGGCGCCACCCTGCAGTTACCCCAGCCCGTTACAATTCCCGGTTCTACGAATAATGCGGCTATGTCATTGCCAGATAATGCCGCCTCAAGCGTAGCCGTGAAAGCGACAAGGCCTTCAGCGCTATCTTCGGGATAGTCTAACTGGATAAAGTCCGGCACTAGCGGCTGGATAGCCGTAGTATACTCTGGCCGGTACCCGAGCGCCATTGCCGCAAATAGTTGGCCATGATATGTATCCTTAAATCCAATAACCTTAGTGCGTCCTGTAGCTGCGCGTGCCATTTTTACCGCCACCTCGTTGGCATCCGTACCGCCAGTACAGCGGACAAAGGCGTCTACGCCGCCGTAGGCGCTCAATACAGCCTCGGCATACTCCTCTTGCATTGGATCGGCCGACCACATAGGTGCGTAGCTGTTCTTTTGGGCTTGTTCAATAATCGCCTCGGTTATTTCTGGATGATTCCAGCCTAAGTTGGCAACATTCCAACCGGAGGTGAGGTCCATAATTTTACGATTTTGATCGTCCCAGAGATACACGCCTTCGGCCTTCGTGAGCTTAAAACGATAGTCTGACGAGCTGCTGTAAACAATAGAATTTTTGATCATACGACTCCTACTATTGATTCTTGGTTATAGGTTGCTGGAGTTGGATTAATAGTAATATTACTTCTTAAGTATACAGATGCAAAGAACGCAACATTTTTTCCTAGACGCCATAAATAACTTGAACCCCATATAACAGATAAGAAACGTACATAAAAAGAAAAGTTCCATAAACTATGGAACTTTTCTCATTTGATTTCTAAACTGGTGGGCGCTGAGGGACTCGAACCCCCGACCCTCTCGGTGTAAACGAGATGCTCTAGCCAACTGAGCTAAGCGCCCGGGTCTGGAACGGATTGGTACCGGAGTATAATATCACTTTTTGACTCAGATACCAATACCTATCACCTCACTTGCTTTATAATGCGAGTATGTCCGAAACAGTTGCCGACTCTAACCGCATAAGTATACACTGGCACGCCTACAAAGATATCGGCTCTGTGCTTATGTTGTATGTTAACCATACGCAAAACCCTGAAGATCCCCAATACACTATTCTGCGCCAACAATTCAATGATTGGCTTATGGATAACAATAAGTTAATTCGTTGCGAAGGTCGTGTTCCTGATGCTCGCTATTATACGGATGAAGAAGCTGCAATACGCAGCGAACGTAGCGAAATGGGACTTCTTGCTTTATGGTCAGCAAATCATGACATACCAATGCTGAGCTTTGAACCGCCCCTTAGCGAACAAGCTGCCGCGCTCATGCAGCTAGACTATGGTTCTTGTCAGCCCGACGAGTACTGGTTCTATCTCATTGCCCGGCAGATACCTCAAGCCTTACGTAGCTTGCACGCAAAGGGGATTCAGTCTCCCGAGGAGCAAGCTCAGTCAATACGTAGCTATATAGATCAAACAACCACCCGTATCGGCAAAGAGCTGGGATGGCAGCCAGCCGATTCTACTTTTGATCATTTTAGTAGATTAGCTGCGGACTACTACCCAGATCAGCCATTAGATATTCTTGATTACGATTTCTTCTGGAACGAAACGATTGGGGAAATCCATAACCCAAACAGTAGAATCCAAGAAGTCTCTCATTACGCCAACCTCCATCGCGAAGCGTATACTGCCCAACTTCTAACCGAAGATATGGCCTCAGGCAAAAATGTTTTTGGCATGATGGGCAACCCCCACGCTACAATGATGGGCGGTCTTGGCAGCTATTACTAGCGAATCTAGACATAAAAAAGACTCCCGGATTCGGAATCTTTTAATGATAGTTCTAATCTGGTGCGGACGAGAGGACTTGAACCTCCACAACCTTTCGGCCACTACCACCTCAAGGTAGCGCGTCTACCAATTCCGCCACGTCCGCATGAGATATCCATGCTATGATACGATTTTTGAGCCAAAAACTCAAGTGTTAACCTGGTTTATGCCCCTGTAGCTAGCATCTAGGTACGTGGCAAGTGGTCGTAGAGATGACCCAAAGAGTATTCTTGGCGCAGCATAGTCTTAAGGTCATCAATGCTCGTGCCAAATTTAACCCCGGGATTAAGGATGTTGTGCGGGTCGAAGATTAATTTTACCTTTTGCATAACAGCATACATGTCATTGCCATAGACAAGTGGCAAGTACGGTGTGCGTAAGCGGCCGTCTCCATGCTCACCAGCCGGCGTACCGCCAAGTTTAAGGATAAACTGGTAATACTCGTCCATCAGGCGGAAAAGCTTCTGACGGTCACCGATTTGCGCCAGGTCGAGGAATGGCTGGACATGGAGGTTGCCGTCACCAGCATGGCCCCACACGGCAACGTTAAGCTGGTGCTTCTTGAAGAGCTGGTAGATACCGGCAATGTAGATCTCTAGCTTATCAACCGGTACGACGCCATCTTCGATGATTGGCAGCGCCCGTAGGTTGCCTTCGGCGTGCGAGGACACCGTTGCCGAGGCGTGGCGGATGCGCCACAGCTTCTCTTGCTCTGTCGGGTTAGTTTCTAGCCGGTGGCTGGTTGCATATTTTTCTAGAATTTTTACAGCCTTTTTAGTGGCACGCTTGTGGACACGACTGTTAGAATTGTCGAATTCAATAAGCAACACTACCTTGGGCAGAGGTAATTCAATCACATCTTTTAGCTGGCTGGGGCTGAGCTGCTCAACCATCTGTAATAATTGCTCGTCAACCATCTCGATAGCACTTGGCCGGTCCGGTAATTCGCGAAGTTCGGCGACTACCTTAGCGGCATTTTGGATACTGTCGAAGTAGCCGACAAACAATGAAGTCTCAGGGTTCTCGGCTTCGGTATCAAGGGTGATTTCGGTCACGATACCAAGCGTTCCTTGACTACCAACAAACAACGGCGTCAAATCTATTGAACCGTCCTTACGCTTGATGGCTGCCAGTTCGTAGCCAGCTGAATTTTTAGTGACATCTCTGTGGGCGTCATTAATAATCGCACCACTTTCGTCAAGCAAAGCGTCTAAGCCGCGGTAGATCTCACCCTCAAAGGTAGACAGGCCTAGTTTTTTATTGAGTTCACGTTTGCTAACTCGTCCAGTTTCAATTACTTCACCATTGGCCAATACTACCCTCAGTGATTTGACGAACTCACGGGTCGCGCCATATTTGACGGTCTTTTCGCCGGCGGCGTTATTCCCGACAGCACCACCAAGTGTCGAATACTCATAGCTGGCTGGGAACGGCGGCAAAAAGCGGCCATGTGTCTGCAAAGTTTGTTGCAACTTACCATAGTTAACTCCTGGCTCAACAACCGCCACGCCCGACTTGTTGTCGAGTAGCAATACGCGGTTCATGTGCGCTGGAAAAACCATAACGATACCCGTACCGATAGCCGCGCCGGCTTGGTCGGTACCAGCACCACGGGCAGTAATCGGTAATACGCGGCCACGTTCAGCCAGTTGCCAGGCAAAGCGGGCGGTCTTGCGGACATCGCTCTCACCACGGGGATAGACAACTACAGTAGGGGTGACTTGTAAGACGCTGCAGTCAGTAGAAAAGTGCTTACGTACAGCAGCTGAGCTAATCACCTCACCTAGCAAGTGTTCTTGAAGATATTGTGCAACTTTACTCATGAGAAATCAGATTCCTTTGGTACATTTTGATTGTTGGTAGCCTCAACGTTTTGATCTTATACCAGCAATAATAGCACATATCAGGCCGCTTGTGCTTGGCCAAAGGATTTAGCCCAACCGGACTTACCGATACTCGATGCGTGAGTCACCTTGTATCCGAAGCAACTCTTCGAAATCGTCGTAACCGACTTTTACGGCATACAATGGCTGGACTTCATCTGCTTCACTACGCATTTCGGGCATTCGGCCACCAACTGGCAATTCATATTTCCAGCCGCCAGGAATAGGTGGAACAATTTTTTCAAAACCGTCTGAGTTCAATACCATGACGTAGCCAACAGCCTGCACAAATTTTTCTTTGAACGCTGCTCCAATGTAATATTTCAAGCCGTCTGGATCGCCTTTTGATACATAACCCCAGTCAGCCTCGCGCGGCACGAGCGCCATAAAGGTTGCAATGAACGGTTTGTCACTAGCACAGATGACTGGTCCGTTACTGTCGTCGTATAATTTTCCGGTTGGATCTTTCCAATAGACAGGTCGCGGCTTTAGCAGGTTTATAACACGCGATGAGCCATGGAACAACAGGCCGGTAGTATTTTCTGGCTGCCGAGCAACCTCTTTGAGCAGCTCTATGCCATTATCTCTGATTGGTATCGTTGTCTCTAAGGTCATATAGGGGCTGATTATACATGCGAGACATATTCCTCGCTAGTTGTTAGTTAGCTTCGGATGCTCCTGGGCCACAAAGCACTAGTGTAGCAATCAAATTCCAAAATGATCGTTTGGTAGATCTTATTTCTGATGAGGCGAAGACAAATCGATCGGGAGAAGAAAAATTGCTTTGCAATGGGATTCTAAAACCTCGACAACCAAGCCATACAAAAAGCTCTCCGAAGAGAGCTTTTTGTATGGTGCAGCATAAAGGACGATTATAGAACTTTAGTCGGATTGGAAGGTATAAGTGATGTAAATTCGTCTAATAATACTACTAGTGAGTAGAGTCAGCCTTGGAGCGTCTGAACATAATCAGACTTAGCATATACAATACGTATGATAAGTACTTCCTCGTGAGTAACTCTATATATTAATAGATAGTTACCTACTATTAAGTAGCGATATGGGGCTAACCTAATATCTACGGCCTTCAGAGATGATCCCATATCGGGAAATATGGACAACTTTTTCGAGAGGTCGAGTATCTTACTGACGATGTTGTGTGCAGCAATACCGTTCTGTAAATTATCTTTAATGTACTCAAATAAGTCAGCTAGGTCTTGGTCTGCTTTAGTTGAAAAAACAACTCTCATAGGTCGATATTGTATTTTTTAGCTACCTGTTCTAAGGCGACACTTTTATTTTTTACTAAGGATTTTTCACCTTTCTGTATCTCATTCATCAGTTCCTCGACTGTTTCTTCACGGTCATAATCGTCTATTTTAGAGATTACATACGTACCTCTGCCATTTCGAGTAAGGTACACAGGCGCTCCGACGTCGACTTGGTTAAGTACTTCGGTGTAATTGCGTAAGTCAGAAATTGGTAAAATCTTAGGCATAGCTAGCTCCTTTATGCCAATTGTAGCATTATATACACGCGAATTAAACAGCAAATAAAATGCCCCTCTATTAGGTCATGACTTTAACGATGGATTTAGTGACCATTTTTGAAAAGCCAAGATTGCCCAGATCAATGCAGTTAATGTGCCTGTAGCAAATGAGAACCACAGATGTAATGTAAAAAAGCAGGTTGTGATCACCGCTACGATTAATGCGTTGAGTACGCTCGTGCTTAGCGCAGGCTTATCCTTGCCAAGTAGAGTCGGCAGCATCGATGGGAAAAATGCTAGCTGACAAACTGCAATAACGGTATCTTGCCACATATATTTATTGATTATAGCATTCCAAGAGGACTTGAACTTTATTCGTATAAAATCAAAACAACGACCGAAGTCGTGGTTTGGTTGAAACAGTTGAATTTCTTTTGGTGCGGATGAGAGGACTTGAACCTCCACGTCCTTGCGAACACTAGTACCTGAAACTAGCGCGTCTACCATTCCGCCACATCCGCACGATGGGCTAACATCGGTCATTGTAGCTTATTTAGTCGCGGATAACAACGACGTTATACCAGCTGGTTATAATTTGTTAGTCTTGGGGACGCGGCGGATCATCCACTCGTCGACATTATTAAAGCGGTCGGTGTCAGCCGTAATCAGACGGTCCTGCAAGCCGTCAACCTGGCCACGGGTAATGTACAAGAAGCGTGGCTGATAAAGGCCAAGCGCCGGAGCGTCCTGCTGCCAAGCGCTCAAGAATGGCCCATATTTGATAGCCCGCAGCGTCGGGTCTTGCCGGGTACGGCCGTCTTCTAGCGACGAATCAGCTACTGGCGAGGAGTATTCCGACAAGTTAAGCCGCGATGGTGAACGGACATCTGTCTGGCTACTATGCCAATAGACAAAGCCGTCTGGATCAACTCCCAGCGAGATACCATACAATAAAGCATCATAGCTATGGCTGGAAACTGTTGAGCGCAAATCAGCATCCTCCTGTAGGTATACCTGCAAACTCACGCCGAGCTTTTGCCATTGGCTCTTTAGGCCTTCGGTAACTTGGCGATATTCTGGCACATTCTGGGCATAGAGCTTAAAGACGAGCGGTTGGCCGCCTTTAGAGCGGATACCGTTAGGCTGGCGTACCCAACCCTGGGCGTCTAATAAGGCGTTGGCAGCTTCGGTACTGGTATGGATCTGGGCATAGCCGGCGTTATAGCCTGGCGTACTCGGCAGCAGCGGCGCTCGGACCGGCAAGACGGGCTTCTGGATGCCCTTGGTCGATGCATCAACATCAACGCCACCAACCAAAGCTTGCCGTACAGTCTTATCTGACAAAACTCCACTGGAGGTTTTAAAGAAGACCATGTTAGCTGCAGTCAGCGGCATAACGGTGGTCTGGACATTCTCAACATCAGCTACATCCTTTGGCACCTCCTGGAGGCCTACCATCGCCGTCAGGCCGCGGTCCTGGAAATCAGATACCATCAGCTCACGGCTGGGATAGGTGTGCACGATAAAGGAGCTAATCGCCGGTGGTCCAGCGTGGTACTTTTCGAATGGCACTAGTTCAATCTCTTCTTGGCGTGTACTCGGTGAGTTGCCCGTGACTTCGATAGTCTTGAGCTGGTATGGTCCGGCACCGACAGGGCGGACGGTATTGAACGGCATTGACCGATAATTTGATACGTTGGCTGTCCCAAAAGAATGCTTAGGTATGACACCGTTGGTCAATGAATACGGGAACGAGGTTAACGGGTTAGGTAGCTTAAAAATTATAGTCTGGTCGTCGCTCGCGCTGACTGTCACATTCTGCCAGCTGACATTGAGCGGCGACTGGGCATCAGGGTTCTGGATTGTCTGATAAGTAAAGACGACGTCAGCGGCCGTCAGCGGCTTGCCATCATGCCACGTAAGGTCAGGCTTTAGCTTAACAGTATAGGTCGTACCGGCGGCATCGACATCATAGCGTTGGGCCAAATCACCAACCAAATTGTTTTTATTGTCATATTTGAACAGGCTGGCAAAAATCAGCTTGGAGACGGCGTCATTGACCTGTCCAGTGACATACAGCGGATTAGCATTGGTGTAGGTACCGATAATACCCTCGCGATAGATACCTCCAGCAGCCGGCTGGAGCGTCTGATAATAACTGCCGAGCGCCCGAGTTTGGACGACCACGCTACTGACCATAGCCAGGCACAATAATACCCAAACAACCACAAACCGGCGGACTGAGTATAGTCGGTTAAACTTGCGGACCAGGTTGCGTTCCAGCTGGTCTTCGGCCATCGCACCAATGTGCTCTGCCTGTCGCCTTCGCTTACGGAACAAGCGTCGGATACGAGCTTGAGTGTTCTGCGGCTGCATATGCTGCTAATCCCTCGATTATCTATTACAAAAGCACAGCGCACAGCAACGAAATAGCAAAAATAGTAGCTGTAATGATGGTCAGCTGATAGAGTGTCTTGTCACTACCACGGCGCTCAGTGTTAATTTCGCCAGAACTGCCAAGCCAGCGCCTAACGACGCGCCACGGGTCTGCACTAAAATTAACAGCGTCAGCAGTATTGTCGAACCGATAGTTATGTAGTTAT
>Ga0114940_10000141_pt1 | contig 44977 bp, 44 predicted proteins | sample ColdCreekSource_FD_87195 | JGI IMG/M metagenome (GOLD analysis project Ga0114940, IMG submission 87195) | Groundwater microbial communities from Cold Creek, Nevada to study Microbial Dark Matter (Phase II) - Cold Creek Source | ecosystem: Environmental > Aquatic > Deep subsurface > Groundwater ...
AAGTATTTAGCGATCGCCAATCATTCTAATGTTTACCAACTAAAAAATGGTCTTCTTCGAGATTACCTGATTCAGCAGCTTAAAAATCCTTCTCTCGAAATGATTCTTGCGTAAGTCCTAAATTAAAAGTAGTTCGTATGGTTATATCTATTTTACAAATAACAGGAAAAGTTTAAGATTTGATTAGAGAATCTGGTTTTTATGACTACATAAGCTATTTGTTGCGAGGTTTTGCCACAGGTAGTAGAATTTCCAACCAAGCACCGCCTATTTTAGGATGATTTTTGGCAGCGATCGCACCGCCATGAGCTTGAATGATCTGCTCGACAATCGCTAAACCTAAGCCGCTACCGTCGGCTGCGGGGGATGAATTATTTTCTTGTTCCCTGGTTCTCGATTTATCCCCTCGGTAAAGTCTCTCAAAGATATACGGCAAGTCGGCAGGATTAAAGCCGACACCTGAATCTATAACATTAATAGTTACTTGGCGAGTCTTATCTATACCGACAGTTTTATGGGTGTAGACTTGGACGAAAATTTCTTTTTGCGGCGGATTGTGTTTAATAGCATTATCTAACAGATTAAGAAAAACTTGAATCAGACGCGCTCGGTCAGCTTGGATCGCAACTGAGGTATCACCAGAATAAGTTAAGGTTATTTGCTTTTTTTGCGCGATCGGCTCTAAAGTTTGCCAAACCGATAGAATTAGAGAGTGCAGTTCAATTTTTTGATATTTTAGAACGTGATCGGGGGCTGCCTGTAGTTGGGCTAAATCTAACCATTCTTGAACCAGTTCGATCAAGCGATTAATTTCTTTTGACATTTGCTCTACCCAACGACGTTCAGGATCGCGTAGACGTATTAGCAGAGCTTCTGTTACTAGAGAAATTGAAGTCAGAGGAGTACGGAGTTCGTGAGTTAAATCGGAAAAAGTGCGATCGCGAGATTGAGATAAGTCTACTAAGGGCTGAAGATCCTGTAAGAAAACACCTACTTGTCGGTTAACCAGAGGAAAGCCGTAGCCTTTGAGAGCAATAGATTCTACTGTTTTAGTTAATGAGCGATCGCCACCAGGTGGATCAGCCCCATTTTCAGCAGTTGGAGGGGAAACATAGCGAGTAAAATAAAATACCCATTCTTTTTCCTGGGGCTGTTGAGACTTGCGAGTTTTTTCGATCAGATGATCTAAATCGTAAGAACGAACTAATTCCAGCAATAAACGGACACGGAGCGATCTACGAGGATCAATGCGTAGCAGCTCTTTGGCTGCCTGATTGCAACCTAAGAGTTGATTTTCATCATCTACCTGCAAATAACCAATCGGCGCTTGTTCGATTAGTTCTTGCCAAGTTTGCTTGTCTCTTTCTAACTTTTGACGCTGACGATTAAGATCGGTGAGTTCTCGACGAATCAAGGAATGCAGTGGCAGCGAAACTTCTTGTTCATCATGAGCAGCAAAAGAATTTAGAGTGTTTTTTAACTGTCTTTCAAACCGATGTTGCTGCCAAATATAAATTCCAATACCGACTGTTAACCCTAAGAAAAACTCAAGAGCAGCCATCAGTTGTTAATTCCTAATGAGTAACTTCAGTTAATTTTCTCTATAGTTACCAATAATAGTTAACAACTTTACAAATGCTTTACAGAATATCCCTGCTTAATCGCTCAAATCAACAAACGAAAAGGGATTTTGATTTTAACCAAAACGATAGCCAAAACCGCGAACGGTAGTTAAATATTGTGGTTGACTTGGTTCTTCTTCTAGTTTTTCGCGCAACCAACGAATGTGAACGTCTACGGTTTTGGTATCACCAAGAAAATCACCACCCCATACCTGTTCAATTAACTGTTCCCGCGACCAAACTCGACGAGGATAGCTCATGAATAATTCCAATAAACGATATTCTTTAGGAGATAAATTAGCTTCGATTCCCCGAACCGTAACTCGACATTCTTGCGGAAATAAACTAATATCTCGATACTTTTGTACAGAAGCTAAAGATGAGCTGTTGTATCGGTGACGACGTAGTAAAGCGCGACAACGAGCGACCAATTCTCGCATACTAAAAGGTTTAGTCAAATAGTCATCTGCACCTACTTCTAAACCCAAAACTCTATCTGTTTCACTACTTTTGGCACTCATAACCAAAATGGGTGTAGTGTCCCCTTGATAACGCAATAAACGGCAGATATCTAAGCCATTTACTTCTGGTAACATTAAATCCAAAATGATTAAGTCTGGAATAAACTTGTTTCTAGTAGACTCAGCATTTTGCAGCATATTTAATGCAGCTCGCCCGTTACTGGAAATTTTAACCTCATAACCTTCTTCTTCTAAAGCGACCATAACCATATCTCTGATTAAATCTTCGTCTTCGATCACTAATATGCGATTTTTCTGTGTCAATTCAGGTTCAGAAGAAGCTTGGGCGATTTCAAGAGAAAGCATAATAAATCGATACTTTATAATTATTCCCAATATTACATATACCTTAAAATCGGCTCTGGCGGATCGTTTTTTAGCAATTAATGCGATCGCATTAATTGCTAATCTTTTTATTTTACCGCTAGAGTAATGTAATACAGACAACAGCAAGTTTATCTAGGCTAAGACATTATAAAGACAACTCAACTAGGTAGATAGCATGGAAATAGGCGTTCCGAAAGAAACTAAAGACCAAGAATTTCGCGTTGGCTTAACTCCTAACAGCGTTCGCGTGTTATCCAAAAATCATGTCGTATTTATCGAAACTACTGCGGGTATGGGGGGCGGCTTTACCGATGAAGATTATCAACAGGCTGGGGCAAAAATTGTTAACCATGCCGCCGAAGCTTGGAATAAAGAATTAATTATTAAGGTCAAAGAACCTTTAAAAAGCGAATATCAATATCTCCATCCAAAACAATTACTGTTTACTTATCTTCATCTTGCCGCCGATCGCGACTTAACTAAAGCTTTAATAGAATCTGGGACAACTGCGATCGCATATGAAACGGTAGAATTAACTGATGGTAGATTGCCTTTACTCACGCCGATGAGTATTATCGCAGGGCGATTATCAGTCCAGTTTGGAGCGAGATATTTAGAAAAACAACAGGGAGGCAGAGGTGTCTTGCTAGGAGGCGTGCCTGGAGTTCCCCCTGGTAAAGTAGTAATTTTAGGCGGTGGTGTTGTTGGGACAGAAGCCGCTAGAATTGCCATAGGTATGGGCGCGCAAGTCCAGATTATTGATATCAATGTTGATCGCTTAAGCTATTTAGAAACTTTATTTGGTTCGCGAGTAGAACTACTCTATAGCAGCCCTGCACAAATAGAACAAGCCGTAGTCGAAGCTGATTTACTCATTGGTGCAGTGCTAATCGTTGGCAAAAAAGCACCTATTTTAGTACCCCGTTATTTAGTGGCTAAAATGCGTCCTGGTTCAGTAATTGTGGATGTAGCAGTTGATCAGGGTGGTTGCATCGAAACTTTGCGCCCGACCTCCCACACTGAGCCTACCTATACAGAAGAGGGAGTAGTCCATTTCGGTGTACCCAATATGCCTGGGGCAGTACCTTGGACAGCAACTCAGGCTCTGAACAATAGCACTTTGCCTTATGTGTTGCAGTTAGCAGATCATGGTTTTGCCGCTTTGGCTCAAGACGCAACCTTAGCTAAAGGATTGAACATTAAAGGCGGTCAAATCATCCATCCCGCGGTACGAGAAGTATTTCCTGATTTAGTTTGAACTGTTTGATTTTGATGAGGTTTCAGTGTAACCTGAGTTCGACGATAGCGCGATGATCAGTGCTGATTGATCAGATATCTAACGGTTTTTCGGCACTTATGACTTCTTTACCCCGCATAATTCAAGATCTTTGCATTCATCGAAACTATAAATATCAGCAATTAAATTAAAGCGTAGAGACAATCTCATGACTCATTTTGGTCTTATCTGTCCATCATCAACTGGTCATCTTCACACGATGCTCCCATTGGGACAAGAACTTAAACGGCGTGGTCATCGCGTCACCTTATTGGGAATTCTTGACTCTCAACCGAAAACTCTAGCAGCAGGATTGGAATTTCAGGCAATTGGGGAATCTGACTTTCCTCCAGGAGCAACAAAAGATTTGTTTACCCAACTGGGAAAACTAAATGGATTAAAGGCATTGCAATATACTATCAAGTGGATAGCCAATACAGATGAAATATATCTGAGGGATGCTCCCGAAGTCATTAAAACAGCAGGTATAGAAGCACTATTAGTAGATCAAGCCTCCTCAGCAGGAGGAACTATTGCTGAATATCTAAATATCCCTTTCATTAGTGTGTGCAGTGCTGTAATGCTAAATCGAGAAATTAGTGTTCCTCCTTTGAACACAGTCTGGAATTATAATCCTTCATGGTGGGGAATTTTACGCAACCGAGCAGGTTATACACTCCTTAGTCAGATTGGGAAACCACTACAAAAGGCGATCAACTCCTATCGTCAACAGTGGAATTTACCGCCATTCTGTAGTTCTAATGATAACTATTCTGCACAGGCTCAGATTAGTCAACAACCTGCTGAATTAGAATTTCCCAGACAACATTTACCGAAGCATTTCCATTTTACTGGACCCTATCATTATTCAGGTAGTCGAGAAGCAGTTCCCTTTCCTTATGAAAAATTGACTGGACAACCTCTAATTTATGCTTCCATGGGAACTCTACAAAATCGTCTCCTGTGGGTTTTTCAAATGATTGCTGAGGCGTGTATGGAGTTAGATGCTCAGTTAGTCATTTCTCTAGGTGGAGGAAATAGCCCTGAATCTTTGCCAGAATTGCCTGGAAATCCTTTAGTAGTTGGTTATGCTCCTCAATTAGAATTGTTACAAAAAGCAACTCTAACTATTACCCACGCGGGGATGAATACAACTTTGGAATCTTTAACCAATGGAGTGCCAATGGTGGCAATTCCAGTTACTAATGATCAACCAGGAATAGCAGCTAGGATTGCTTGGACAGGGGCAGGAGAGGTAATACCTTTAGGCAAAGTGAGTGTAAAAAAGCTCCAGAAGGCTGTTAAGCGGGTGTTAACCGAAGATTCCTATAAAAAGAATGCTGTAAGGCTGCAAGAAGCGATTAAGCGAGCTGGAGGGGTGACCAGAGCGGCTGATATTATTGAACAGGTTGTATCGACAGGAAAGCCAGTCTTGGCTCACTCCCACGGTTAAAGAAATTTTCAGCATATTACTATCTTTTTAGGTTGTATTGGTTATCTATCTATGTCAGCTTTAATTCCAGAAACTACGCTTTCTAATGGACTAAAAATCTTTTACCTCAATAAAGAGGAAGTAGACTTTTTATACGAAGAAATGCCCCTGTACTTTAAACATGGGATCGAGGTACATGAAGGCGACACCATATTTGATATAGGAGCTAACATTGGGTTGTTCACACTCTTCGTATGCCAGTTATGTAATAACAATGCCAACATCTATGCCTTTGAGCCGATTCCAGTAACTTTTGAAGTTCTCCAGCGCAATATCCAACGCTTTAATCCAGGAAAAATCAAGCTATTTCCCTGCGGACTTTCACAGAACTCTAGAACTGTGACCTTGGCTTACTATCCAAACTCTACTGGTTGGTCTACCCTATACCCGGATGATTCTAAAGAGCAGCGAGCTTCAATGAAGAAGGTTGTTCTGGAAAATCTCCATCAAGCGCCTTCTTTCATTCGTTGGCTTCGTTGGCTTCCTCCTTTTTTGCGATCTCTTATTCTCAACCAGAAAATAGAAAAAGCTTTTCAAATGGAGCCAGTCACTTGCCAGTTAAGAACCGTATCGGAGATTATACGGGAGCATGGTGTTCAGCAGATTGACTTGCTGAAAGTTGACGTAGAGAGAAGTGAGCTAGATGTGCTTTTAGGCATCGAAGAGCAAGATTGGCCAAAGATTAAGCAAGTCGTTATGGAAGTCCACGATTTAGATGGTCGAGTTGAAAAGATTATGTCTTTACTTAAAGAACACGGGTTGAGTGAAATAATAGTAGAGCAGGAACCCTTTTTAAAGGGTTACGAAAATTTCAATCTCTATGCCTTACGGCAATAAAGCCCCTAGAAATCCTCGCTTTGATCAAATCTTCAAACTGGGTAGTAGTCTGTCAACTTTTACAGCGGTTTTCAGTTCAAAGAAAATAAAAGAGTTTATAAAAATAGTAGATTGCTAGGATTTTATGGCAGTTAGGTTAAATCTAATGACATCTACTAACATCAGCGCGACCCGGAAGCCGAAGCGAAGGGTGATCGCACTTACCCAATGCACCCTAAACTAAGGATATAAGACTTCTTAAATCAAGATTTTTGATTTCTGCAAGAGGTCTATACAATTACCACCACTTCAATTGTAAATATCCTTGTTCTGGTCGCTCTAATTCTTCTTCAGTTATCCAATCTACAGATTTATAAGTACCAAAGAGTTTATCCCACCAATCGACCGCCAAGCCAAAATTACAATCCCACTGATTATATTTATGATGTACGTAATGAACGGGCATTTTGAGCCAGACACACTTAAGTGGATTTTCATGCTGTAACTGATGAGCATAAGCTGAAAAAATAGCATAGGTTAAGCTACCAGCAATCACACTAATACCCACGGGAATAGAAATAAAGAAAGTGATAAATGCAAAAGGGATTGCCATCGAGTAGTCTTTAAATTCTAAGAACACCCCTTGAGCAATATTTTCTTGATGATGTTGGTAATGAGAGATAAGATCTCTACCGAAGCGTGGTGAGATGTGCATCAAACGATGCAGCCAATATTCTACGAAGCTAGAAAAAATAAATGCCAGTACAAAACAAATTAATAGCAACATATATCTTACCTCCTCGAATTAACTTAACTTAACGGCGATCGCGCAATAGGCGATCGCCCGCGCACCGCGCATCGCCGTTCTTAAATCAGTGAGGTACAACGATTAATGGTTGATTAATGGTTAACGACTAACGATTAACCAAGGTTTTTGCTGTACTTCATCTAATTTACAACTAGTTTACATTTTATACTTATACATTTTTTATACCGCACAAAACATATCTTGACCACTAACAAATTTTTTGACTATAACTTTGCACTGTGTTGCTAAGTAGCATGGCAACAGTCATCGGGCCAATTCCTCCAGGCACAGGAGTAATATAACTAGCTATTTCGGCTACAGCTTCAAAAGCTACATCTCCGACTAATTTAGATTTCCCATCACGACTTTCGACACGATTAATCCCGACATCAATCACGATTGCACCAGGTTTAACCATATCTGCGGTAATCATTTCGGGTTTCCCTATCGCCGCAACTAAGATATCTGCATCTCGACAGACAGCCGCTAAATCTTGAGTACGAGAATGGGCAACAGTGACAGTGGCATTTGCTTCTAATAACATTAATGCTATCGGTTTTCCGACTAAAATACTTCTGCCGATTACTACTGCTTTCTTGCCTGAAAGAGAAATATTGTATTCTTCTAACAATTTCATCACGCCTGCGGGAGTGCAGCTACGCAAACCCGATTCAGAACGAACTAGTTTACCTAAATTCACTGGATGTAAACCATCAGCGTCTTTATCAGGGTGAATTTTGTGTAGCAAAGAAATGGAATCTAAATGACTCGGTAGAGGTAACTGAACTAAAATGCCATCAACAAGCTCGTCTTGGTTTAATTCTGCGATCGCATTTTCTAATTCGGCTTGGGTAGTATCCCCAGAAAAATGTCTCCCCATTGAGGCAATACCAACCTTTTGACAGGCTCTTTCCTTGTTACGGACATAAACAGCACTGGCGGGATTGTCTCCCACCATGAGTACGGCTAACCCAGGGGGACGACCAATTTTAGGTTGTAGAATGGCAACCTCTTCTTTGAGCTGCAACTGAATTTTTTCGGCTAAGGCTTTACCGTTTAGCAGATAAGTATTTAGGGCGGACATAGACAATTTTAAGGCAATTTTAATAATTTAAAAAAGTTAAGCTGGGTTGGACGACTGGCGAGGATACATAAAATGCTACTGTGCAATCTAAAGATTAAGCCAGTTAAAACCCAATTATGGTCTATTGGCTTATTGGCGATATTACTGGGTAGCTTGATTGGTTGTAAACCATCCCTGATTTCTATTGATGGCGTATTTCAAAAAAAAGCTGGCAAAACCGTATATCTGACAGGCAAAGTTACCCATTTAGCTCCATTTGTTGATCTGAGCGCTTACCAAATAGAAGATCAAACTGGCAACGTTTGGGTAGTTACACCAGAAACTCCTCCCCAGGTCGGCAAAATGGTTACTATTAAAGGCAAGATTGAATATCAAAGTTTGCCCTTTGACCAACAGGAATTAGGCGGCTTTTATCTAGTCGAATTGCAACAGCTAGAAACCCCGATTAATTCTCATGAAAAGTCTGTAATTTCTCAATAAATTAAATTGCAATAAATTAAGTTTTATGAAAAATATGCCCGCATCAGGCGATCGCCTGAAAGTCAAACCCCTAGAGGTTGCGATCGCCATAATCGCTCAAGACGGTAAATTTTTAATGCAGTTGCGGGATGATATTCCAGGAATTATTTACCCTGGTGTTTGGGGCTTATTCGGTGGTCATTTAGAACCAGGAGAAGACCCTGAAACAGGACTTAAACGAGAATTGATTGAAGAAATTACTTATGCTGTCGATACACTCAGCCAATTTGATTGTTATGTCAGTAGTCGAGTGATTCGTCATACATTTTATACTCCACTGCTAGTTGCGATCGATCAACTAGAGCTGAAAGAAGGATGGGATTTCGGTTTGCTAACTCCAGAAGATATTCGTCGTGGCTGTTGCTATTCTGATCAAGCTGGGGAAGAAAGACTCATAGCAGATATTCACCAGAAAATATTGTTGGATTTCATTGCTAGTTACTAGTTGCTAAACTGAGACAAGCTATCCCGACAAATCCACAGAAAGAAGGGCTTCCCGCCGACGGGTTAATAAAATTTATTGCAGGAGAACACAATGAGGAAAATATTATACATAATGTATGTAAGAGATAGAATCATATACTTATGGGTAAATATATGCAAAATTAAAAATCAGATTAGTAAGTTCTAATCAGCAATTAAGGTCATCGCGATATTTTATTTTACTTATTGTTTTTAGCTTTTGCCCATGAATTATCCTTCTAGACGTTTTGGTTTTCTTCGAGACTTGCTTAAATTTAAAAATGGTCGAGAGGGACGTTTAAAATTAATGACTGTCGTCGCTGCCAGCTCTTTATTGATAGTTTCTCACAGTAGATCTCCAGTAGAAGCCGCCTTAGAAGATAGCCCCAAAAACATTGTTGATGAAGTGTGGCAAATTGTTCATAGTGAATTCGTTGATCCCGATTTTAATCATGTTGATTGGCAGATTAAACGTCAAGAATTACTGCAAAAAGATTACACTGGCCAAAAATCAGCCTATGAAGCAATTCGACAATCCTTAAAAGGCTTGGGTGATCCCTATACTCGTTTCTTAGAACCAAAAGAGTTTGATGAATTAACTAGTCAGACATCAGGAGAGTTATCAGGAGTAGGAATTCGTCTGGCGATCAACGAAAAGACTAGTAAACTTACGGTAGTTGAACCCATACCTAATTCCCCAGCTAGTAAAGCGGGAATTAAACCAGGGGATCACATTGTCCGCATTAATGACAAACCTACCGAGTTGATGACTATCGACCAAGCATCGGCAGAAATCAAAGGCGAAGTCGGTACAGAAGTTAGTTTACAGATTGTTAGAAATGAAAAACCACCATTCGATTTAGTTTTAGAAAGAGCGCAAATTGAACTTCCTTCGGTCACCTACAATCTCAATCAAGAACAAAACTCTAAAGTCGGTTATATCAGGTTAGATGAATTTAGCTCTCATGCTGCCGAACAGATGCAGCTAGCTATTGAAGATTTGACCAAAAAGCAAGCCTCGGGCTTTGTCTTAGACTTAAGAGGAAATCCTGGCGGGTTGCTGTTTTCAGGGGTTGAAATTGCCCGGATGTGGATGGAAAAAGGCGCGATTGTCTCGACTATTGACCGTAAAGGGGGTAATCAAAAATTTTCGGCTAATGGTCAAGCCATAACCGATTTGCCTCTGGTAGTTCTAGTAGATGGCTACTCGGCAAGTGCTAGTGAAATTTTAACAGGAGCTTTAAAAGAAAATCATCGCGCTACGGTAGTGGGTACTCGTACCTACGGTAAAGGAACAGTGCAGTCGGTTCATTCTCTTTCTGATGGTTCGGGTTTAGCCGTAACTATTGCTCATTACTTTCCTCCTAGCGGTATAGATATTAATAAAAAAGGAATCGCTCCAGATGTTCAAGTTAACTTAACCAAAGAAGATCAGACCAAGTTGAGCATTAATCCTACTCTAATCGGGACAAAAGCCGATCCTCAGTACGCTAAAGCGATCTCTGTCTTGCAGAATCCGCCCCTGACCAAAACTAATCCTGCGAATTTTGCACCAGTAACAATTCGTTAAAAAACCGAAACTAGTTATCCGAAAAAGCGATCGTTTTAGGTACTGATTTCGACTGCCAACTCTATGCTGTAGCTACTTCAGACTGTGACCATCGCCCGACCGCTTGACCTACTACTTTTAAATCCTGCATCAAGCTAGCAAAAGCTTCTGGTGTTAGCGATTGAGGCCCGTCAGAGAGAGCTTTGGCGGGATTTGGGTGAACTTCAATCATCAGGGAATCTGCTCCTGCCGCGATCGCTGCTTTAGCCATTGGTGGAACATATTCAGCAATACCAGTGCCATGACTAGGATCGATCGCAATCGGCAAATGAGTCAAAGAACGTAAGATGGGTAAAACCGCTAAATCCAGGGTATTACGGGCATAATTATGATCAAAAGTGCGAATTCCTCGTTCACAGAGAATTACATTCGGATTTCCTGCGGCTAAGACATATTCCGTTGCCATCAACCACTCATCAATAGTTGCAGACATTCCTCGTTTCAGAAACACAGGCTTATCTTGTGCGCCGACTTTCTTTAGTAGGGGAAAATTCTGCATATTTCTCGCCCCAACTTGCAGAATATCGGCAACCTCCGCAACCTTATCGACATCAGCAGTATCCATAACTTCAGTAATAATTCCCAAGCCGCTAGCTTCCCTAGCTGCCGCCAGTAAACCCAAAGCACTTTCTCCATGACCCTGAAAAGCATAGGGCGAGGTACGGGGTTTATAAGCACCACCACGTAAAAAACTAGCCCCCACAGCTTTTACTGCCTTAGCAGTTTCAATGATCATTGATTCATTTTCAACTGAACAAGGGCCAGCAATAATAACTACAGGATGGTTTTGCCCAAAGGCAACATCACCATTAGGAGTAGAAACAATTACTGTACTATGTTCTCCGTTACGGAATTCTAAGCTAGTTCTTTTAAAAGGCTTCTCGACTCTTAAAACTGTTTCAATCCAAGGGCTAATTTCTTTAATCTGTAAAGGGTCAAGGGACGCAGTATCGCCCACTAAACCCATTACGATCTTGTGCTTACCAACAATTTTTTCGGGTTTTAGTCCCCACTCTTGTAACTCTGCTTCTATTCTCTCAATTTCCGTATCTGGAGAACCGACTTTCATTACCACAATCATGATTTATAACTCCAAATAGATGCAAGTTACTTTATTCAGTTATGGTAGTCAATTTTTCTTAAAACGGCGCGAGACAAATACAAATTCTTATTTTTGGCTCTCCCGTATCTATAGTGACCAAGAAAGTTTATATTTTGTAGTTTATATTTTGTAGTGGACTGACACGCCTAAAATGATGCGATAGATTTTTCCTAAAACCCATGTAAATCAACATTTTTTAGATTGTACTAATGCACAAATTTAGCTGTTTCACGCCAGTAGGGTGGGTTAGGCAAGGTACTAATTTTGATATTAAATTTTTATTAGCGCCGTAACCCACCATTAAATAGACCTTTTGCATAAGTCTCTAAAACCCTATAAGTCTATTGAAGATTTAGGTTCAGGATTGAACTCAAATAATATTGCTATAGATGATAACTTCAATCTGGTTTTGCTTTTTCGCGGGATGCGCGCCAAGCATCTTGAGTTCTGCCTATATTAGTTTTCAACTCATCTATTCCTAATAAACTGCCAATGCGATCATCATCCCAACAAGTCGAAAACAGACCGTAGCTTAAGCCCAAAACCCCTAACCCCAAGAAGCCAAAAGAAACAGCTAGAGCTACATAAGGGGGCAAATCAATAATATTATTAGTTTTAAGCCAGTAAAAAACCAATAGAGATGACATCCCCATAATTGAGGGGATACCGCAAAATATAGCCATGCGCCGTCCCATACGTTTACTAACTACATCGGGGATCGCCGACAGGTTAGCATTACCGCGATCTCTTCTTAAAGACGATTTTGGCGATTTTGCAGCAGTTTTGCTTTTTGGTGCAGCAGGAGCGGTTTTTTCTGGCTTTTTCTGATTATTTTTACGGGGTTCAAAAGGCAAACGATCCCGCTTTGAATCTGATGGCATAGGTTTATACAGCGATTAACGGCGAATGCCAAGACGACCAATCAATTTTTGATAGCGTTCAAAATCTTCTTTTTGAATAAATGCTAGTAGACTTTTGCGACGACCAATCATTTTGAGCAATCCACGTCTGGATGAGTGATCTTTCTTGTTGGCTTTTAGGTGAGTGGTTAATTGATTAATTCTGGCGGTAAGAACAGCGATTTGCAAATCGGCAGAACCTGTATCGGTTTCGTGGATTTGGTACTCAGCCATTAATTCTTGTTTGCGCTGTTGAGTCAAAGTCATATTATTATTTACGTTATCTAGATCGATCAGAACTGCAAACTATTATATTACCACTGATTTTTTCGATCTTTCATCTTCAATCTATAATAATGAGCGTGCTTTAATTTCCGAGATATCTATAGATATATAAAGTGAAATCATCAAACAATGAACGATCAACAATCAACAATTCAACATTTAGTAAGTGGCAATGTGTAAACAACTGCGGTGCTTGCTGTAATTTAGCTCCCGAAGATAGACCAGATTTAGAAGAATATTTGACCACCGAAGAACTAACGCTATATATGAGTATGGTGGGAGAAGATGGTTGGTGTATTAATTTCGACCATGAAACCAGAAAATGTCAGATTTACGAACAACGTCCTCGTTTTTGCCGTGTTAAGCCCGATACTTTTGAAGATATGTATCAAATACCAGCAGAAGATTTCCATGATTTTGCGATCGCCTGTTGTCATCAACAAATTGCTGGTATCTATGGCGAAGATAGCGAAGAATTCGAGCATTACGTTACAGAAACTAACTCTGCTGAATCCTAGCTTAGGATGAGCAACAGTCTACACTTTTTTCAAAGCTGCAATTTTAATTACACTTAATAATTTTGATAAAGATGTCTCGTTATTCCATTGGTTCATCTTATTTACCCAATCCTTGCTTGATCAAGATTGGAATTAAAACAATATTCACTGTGACATGGCCAACTGAACCTCCACCTGTGAGCAATATCTTTTTTTTCACTCGCGATGCCTCCAAAGAGATTTTTGAAGTTCAAAATTTATCTGCGGAATATGAGTTTTGTTGTCCGTGACGTTTTTGATGCCATTGCCAAGCATCGGCAATAATAACTTTGATATCAGAATATTCGGGTTGCCAGCCTAATATTTGGCGCGATTTTTCGCTACCGCCAACTAACATCGGTGGATCTCCAGGACGGCGAGCGCATTCTTCGATTTCAATGCTTTTACCTGTTACTTCTTTAGCCGCTTCAATAATCTCTCGGACAGAAAAACCATTGCCATTCCCTAGATTAAAGATTTGACTCTCTTTTCCTGCCAGTAAGTGCTTCAGACCTAAGACATGGGCTTGAGCTAGATCAGTAACATGAATATAGTCTCGGATACAAGTTCCATCCTCGGTAGGGTAATCTGTGCCAAAAATCGAGATCGACTTTCTTTTACCCAAAGCTGTTAATAAAATTAAAGGAATCAAATGAGTTTCAGGACTATGATCCTCACCGATAAGCCCTTCTGGGTCAGCTCCAGCCGCATTAAAATAGCGAAAACAAACTGACTTAAAATCGTAAGCGTGGTCAAAATCAGCTAGAACCTTTTCGACCATTAACTTACTCATGCCATAAGGATTAATCGGGTTTTGAGGATGAGATTCAGGAATAGGAATAGTCTCTGGTACGCCATAGGTAGCACAGGTAGAAGAAAAGACAATCTTATTAACCGATGCTGATCTCATTGCCTCAAGCAGCGTAAAAGTCCCGATGAAATTATTAGAATAGTATTTCGCTGGATTGGTAACAGATTCTCCTACATAAGCATAGGCAGCAAAATGGATAACTGCCGTAATTGAATAAGTAGCAAAAAATTGGTCTAAGAAAGGGCGATCTGTGATATCACCAACGATTAGTTTTGCTCCCAAGGCATTTTCTACTATATCTTGATGACCGTAAACCAAGTTATCTAGGACAATGACTTCATAACCAGCAACTTGTAAAGCTTTTACTGTATGAGAACCGATGTAGCCAGCTCCACCAGTTACTAAAATGGTTTCTTTAGATTTTTCCATTTGCTTCTGCACCCTTTGATTGAACACCAGCTAAACTTTTCACTCTCTCGATTTTAATTGAATTGAAATCTTGGGAGTATACGACTAAATTATCCTTGGTAATTTTTTCCCAGTCATAATTAGCCTTAATATGGTCTTGAGCTTTGCTCGCTCTCATAGCTCGCTTTTTCGGCTCAATCATAGCTTGTTCCAGGGACATAGCACAAGAAATAATACTGCCAGCCTTAAACAATAATCCGCGATCGCTACCTATCAATTGTTGATGAGGAGGAATATCGCTAGCTACCACTGGAACACCTTCTCGCATTGCTTCCAACATTGCCAAGGGCAGCCCTTCTAAATCCGAAGGCAAAACAAATAGCCCAGCCCCTCGTACCATTTCTGCTAAACGACTGCCCTTAAGTTCTCCTGCAAAAATTATGTCGGGATTACAATCGGCTAATTGATGTAGCTCACTGATATACTCAGTAGTATCGCTGTCTCCCCCAGCTATAACCAGTTTCCAGCCTGACTTATTAAGTCTTTGGAAAGCCCTAATTAGCAGTTCGGGTCTTTTCTCTGGTACTAATCTACCTAAAAATAGTAAATACTTCCCTACCTCTAAACCCGAAGACTTAACATAGGAAAAGCTAGGGTCTGATTCCGCATAGACACCAGGACCATTGGGAATATAGACAGGATCAATGCCATAGATTTTCTCAAAGTAACGACTCAGTGCCTTAGACACAACAACGATGCTATCGGCATATTTGGCTGCTGTTTTTTCTCCCAAACGGATAATCCTACTAGAAGTTTTTCCCCATTTACCTCTCTGCCAATCTAAGCCTTGGCAAGTAACAATTATTTTGGCTGAAGATAGTAGTCGCGGAATAAAGCTAAATAGAGATGGTCCCAGGGCGTGAAAGTGAACAATATCATAGCTTCTTAGTGCGGCTACTATGGCAGCAAAACCAGAATTAGTTAAGGCATCTAGTCCTCTGATGGGTAAGGAGGGCAGACAAATGACCCGTACTCCTTTATGCTTGTAGACTGAGAACCAAGGCTTATTTACATAACTAGAACGAGCGTATAAATCTACCGAATGACCTTGTTTGACGATTCTAGGATATAGTGCTTCGCAGTAGTGTTCGATTCCACCCTGTTTGGCAGGAAGTCCTTTTACTCCAATAACGGCTATTTTCATGGATTTTATGGTATTTTGTAGATACTTTTCGGAAATAAAGGCAATAAAATGAAAGCTCTTTTACGCCGTTCTATCACTAGAAAGTGCTTGTTTTTGTTCCCAGCGCGCCAACATATGCTGATATACATTGCCGATTACTGTTTTCGCGCTATATGGTTCGGCAATTTTGGTACAGGAATTTGATGGGTAAGCTTGGGGATTTTGCAGCACTTGACTCAGACCAGATGCGATCGCTTGTGAGGTTCTTTCTATAACTACTATCCCAGAATTAGATGTCAATAGATTAGGTGTTTCGCCACAGTTAGTGGTGACGATAGGCGTTCCGCAAGCTAGAGCTTCTAAAACCGACACGGGCAATCCTTCATATACGCTAGACAGAACAAAAATGCTGGCTATGGGATATAGCTTGGCGAGTTCTTCTTGAACTACTGCCCCTAGCATGGTTACCCGTTCCGACAACCCACATCGTTCAATCTCTGCTTTTGTTGATTGGGCTAATTCTCCATCGCCAGCAATTAGCAAGTGAACATTAGGCTCCTGTAGTTCGGCAAAAGAGCGAATTAATAGTAAGGGGTCTTTCTGAGGATGTAAGCGACCAGCAAACAAAATAAAACGGGTTTCTGATGCCAGCCCCAAGCGTGTGGCTAAAATTCGGCGTTTTTCTTCTCGTTCTTCGCAATGGAGAGTCGAAAAAATTTCTGTATCGACTGCATTTTTCAGGTAGGTAATATTTTTAGCTAACTGAGGATATCGTTGCTGATAAAATTCAGTTGCTTGAGTATTACAAGAATAAATATGATTAAACTGTTTAATTAATGAGTTTTCTAAAGCAAAATATCCTGCGGGAAAATATTTCCAGAGAATCCCGTTCTTAGCATCTTTAGAATTCATTTGCTGCTGAATGTCATTGTGCAGAAAAAAACTTTTATCTCCTCGCCACTTAAGAGTGGTCATACTTGGCTCTAGACGATGAAAGTGCATGAAGTCTGATGCCAAATTACGATTTAACAAAGCAGTAGTGTATTTCACCGTAGTAGGAACTGCTTTCCTAGTGTTGTCATCTTTTAACGCTATCAGAGGCATAAACTTAATTGGTTTGTCTCCATATTCTCGGTCTTGCCACACATTCAGCTTCTCTTGGGAATTGCCCGTTCCGACCATCCTTACCTCAAACTCAGATGGCGCATATTTGAGAAAAGAGCGAACAATTGTCTGTATTCCCCCAATACTGCTACGCCAAGGATTAAATTGATAAAAAATTGTTAGGGTTGGTTTGGAACTCATAGTGTTGTGAATTACTGGAAAACTTTGGGAAAAATTTTTGTTTATTACGAAATATGTAGTGGATATTACGTAGTAGATTTTCAGTAAAAACGCTCATATTGAGATAAAAAATGTTATTTATATAAATAAAGAATTATTAATTAATAATTCTTTTTTGAGCTCTAGGTATTTGAGTTGTACGTACTTACACTTAGCATGATTTGTTTAAAAACTCAATACTCAAACAAGTAAGTTTTTTTGTTGCTATCATAATACAGGATATCGATATAGGAAACAAATTGACCGAAGACAGTATTGTATATTTAATTACATTCTTGCTGAAGATTTCCTACTTAATGAACCTAAGTTCGACTCTATATCTATGGCGAGATTGGTGATCGTGGCGAAGGACTTTAACCTTATTAGATCAGGCGATTGTGGACAAAATTAAATTTATTGGTGAAGACAAGGGCAGAGATATATATCTTTCTGTTCCCTCTTGCCTACTGATTTGACAACCATAGTATAGTAACTGTAATCTAATCTACAAACAAAAATTAATGTTTTAATTAAGTATGAAAATACACTACTCAAATAACCAAAGTAGACAAAAGCTCAATAAATGATCAAATCATTAAAATATAAATTTAAGAAGTAATTGAACAATAGTTTCTTGGAGCGAAAAAATTCACAAAGACTTTGTTCTCATGAATGGCAATGGTTATTAACCAGAAGTTTTTACTTGAAGATTAGATAAACTAGTAAAGACTAGTAAAGATTTTTACATAACTCCAAATTAAAATTAAATTATCGATTCGCGATATCTAAGTATTAAAAAGAATATAACTAACGGCAATTTTAAAATAATGATTCGGATTATATTGGTTGATGATCAAAAGACTGTAAGAGAATCGCTGAAAACTTCATTAGAATTGACACCAGATTTTCAGGTTGTTTGTACTGCTAGTGACGGTCATACGGCGATCAAGCAGGTAGAAATATTGATGCCAGACGTGGTACTGATCGATCTAGAAATGCCCCATCTAGATGGAGTTAAAACCACGCAGATAATTTGTCAGCGATTTGTAAATGTTAAGGTCATAGTGCTGAGTATGCACGATCGCGATGAGTATGTAGCTAAAGCTTTGCAAGCTGGAGCAACGGGCTACTTACTCAAAAATACCCCCGCACAGGAATTAAAAGAAGCAATCTTATTTGTCCATAGAGGTTATTCCCAGATTGGACCCGGACTTCTAAGTAAAGCTATTTCCTTAATTCCCGAATCAGAAAATATATCAAAATCAGAAAGTACAATTGTTAAGACAAATAAATCTCAACTTCAACGAATTGATTTAGGTGCTTCTTTGGCAAATGGAAGACGAGCAGAACTGCTAAACAATAATCAAAAACCACATAGCCAGAAATTTTATTGGACGATCTGGCTTTTAGGTAATATTTTTATCTGGACTGCCAGCCTACTTTATCTACAATTTAAACAACCAACTTACACTAGTAAATGGGCGATCGCTCTTCCTGGTAGCAGTTTATCCACTAGCATAGATCTACCAGAAGTCGGACAAGCTTCATCTGAAAGTGAGTCTCCCTACAGCAACAGTGATTTTGCCGATCCACGAGAAAACTACAAATATCTAGTGGAAACTGATGAGATTTTAGAAACCTCAGCTAGCAAAATCAAGATCCCTAGCAAAGAATTTGGCAAACCCAAAGTCGAGATTCCTACCAACACAACTTTGATTGAACTTCAGATTAAAGGCGATACACCTCGATTAGCTCAAGCAAAAGCATTGGCACTGCAAAGCACTCTTGAGGAAAATTTAGACCGATTGAGGCAAGACGAAAGCGGTAGTCAAAGTCAAAATTTAGACAAAAACCTTGAAGAAACAAGACAAAAATTGGAGACAGCGCGGCAGAAATTAGTCGATTTTCAAGCGAAAACTGGGCTGAGTTCTGGAGAACAGCCAAATATTTTGGTTAATAACATTGAACAATTACGGCGACAAAGTTCGGAAATAACCGCCCAAAAGCAAAAAGTAACGGCTCGTTCCAATCAATTATTAAGCAATTTAGGTCTATCTACCCAGGAAGCTGCCGATGCTTTGGTGTTAAATTCAGACCCTGAATTTCAAGAGTATTTAAGCAACTATAGCCAAGTTAGTACGGAATTAATCAAGCTAAAAGCCAAATATTTATCCAATCATCCACTAGTTGTAGCTCAACAGGCAGAGAAAGACGACATTCAGGCAGAACTCTATCGCCGAGGTGAGTCACTTTTAGACAGACAAATTACTGAAGTTACCCTAAAAACTCTTAATATCAATAGCAACAATTCATCTGGAGCTCAGCGAGCTAGCTTATTTCAAGAATTGATTTCTTGGCAAGCCGAGGAGAAGGGATTAGAAAATCAAGCTACAGAATTAAACAGACAAATTACTTTTTTAGAAACTAAGCTGGCAACTCAGACTCGAGATGGTTCCGAACTCCAAAAATTGCAACGAGAGTTACAACTGTCGGAGGCTGTATTTTCTTCTACTGCCACCAGAGGGGATCTAAATAAACCTCAGACCTCCGCTGCTTACCCTCCCATTTCAATTATATCTCGACCAAGCTTGGCAAAAGAACCCACTTCACCCAACCAGAAATACGTATTTTTAGGTTCGTTATTTTCTTCTTTACTGCTAACCACTGGTCTTCTTTCGCTTTGGTGGCGCGATCGCCGTTTTTATGCTCCTTTGTTTTGGGAGAACAACTCCAACCACAATAATCATAAATCCTTATCTAATTCCAACAATATTATCCAAGAGATTCTCAAAAAATGAAACTGATCGCGATCGCGCCTCAAAATTTGCCAGAAAAACTGATTTGGTACTACATAGTTGGAACATACCTGATCTATTACTTAGGAGGACAATACTTACTTGCACCTTTGCTTGGAACTTTTTTGGTTCTATATCTTTTTTGGCAATGGTGGAATCAAACCGCTGCAACTCCTCTAGATGAAAAAATTACTATCTCACTATCCGTTTGGGTGTGGATCTTTGCCATGCTGGTGTTAGAAGGAGCCACGATTGTGAGCCACTTGGATTTTAACTTGGGATTAAAACGATTTATTGAAACTTTTGCTGATTGGTCTAGAACGTGGGCTCTTTTTGCCTTTTTTCCTTTAGTTGGAAGTCTCAAAATTAGGCCGCAATTAATTTATCGAGCTATTTGTATTGTCTGTTTGCAAAGCCTAATTTTAGTCATTATTGGTAGTCTAGCTACCCTTCTGCAAATACCCGAGATCACTTATAGTTCTCCCCTAGGTTCTTTACCTTTAAATGGGGGAGAGCTACAGTATGAGGTAGATATTATTCACAGCGTCATTAATCAGCGCTTGCGATTATTTGCCCCGTGGTCTCCCGCTTTAGGCGTTACCAGTAATATTTACTTCTGCTTAATTCTTCCAGAACAGAATAAGAAATGGCGATGGATTGGTATGGTTGGCGCTATTACCATGATCGTGGGATCGGTATCTAGAACAGCTGTAATATGCTTGCCAACTGTGTTTTTATTAACGTGGGTTTTAACCAATTTTTTGCGTCCCTGGGTACAGTTCATAGCAGGAGGGCTTAGTTTTATAGGAGGCATATACTTACCAATCCTGTTTGAATTTCTGAATACCTTAAAAGAAAACGTCAGAAACTTTCGTGCTGGCTCTTCAGAAGTGCGGGATGGTCTCGAGCGAATTGCAGTAGATCGTTGGTGGAGTGAAGCCCGCATTTGGGGACATGGGCTAAGCGAAACAGGACCTGCATGGGTAAGTCGCATGCCAATTGGCACTCACCATACCTGGTTTGGTCTTTTGTTTACTCATGGATTAGTTGGCTGCGTTGCTTTTGCTATGGCTTTATTTTGGAGCTTCATAGATTTACTTATTAAAGCTCAAAATCATGAGAATGCCAGGATTGGATTAAGGATTGTGCTAGTTTTGATAATCTTCTCATTTAGCGAACATTTAAATGGCAGCGTTTTTGTATTTTGGCCTGGATTACTAATGTTAGGAATTGCTTTTAAAGAGAGTCAATCATCATACCGCCTTCCAAAATTGGAATCCATTACTTAGCCTGGCTACCTAGTAATAAGAAACTAATAGCCCTGGTTACTATTCAACTTTCAACTTAAATGAGCTTTGAACTATGCCTAAAATTTCTATCATTATTCCTGCCTACAATGCCATGAGTTATCTTCCTGAAACTATGGCAAGCATTTTCAATCAAACTTTTGATGATTTTGAAGTAGTAGTTGTCAATAATGGCAGCACAGATGAAACGGAGAAGTGGGCTTCTCAAATAAAAGATGCAAGAGTCAAATTGATTTCTCAAGCCAATATAGGAGCGACAGAAGCGAGAAACACTGGAATTAGTGAATCTCACGGAGAATATCTGGCTTTTTTCGATGCAGACGATCTGTGGGAATCCACGAAACTAGCCAAGCAAGTACAAGTATTAGATAGTCATCCTGAAGTAGGGTTGGTTTATACCTGGGCTGCTTATGTCGATGAGCAAGGAAATAGTACCGGTAGAGTAGTAAAAAATCAGCAAGAAGGAGACGTGTGGCGAGAACTTACTAAAGGTAATTTGATTGAATGCGGAAGTGTGTCAATGGTTCGCCGGCAATGTTTTGAAAAATGTGGAGTATTTGACTCTAATTTAGGTTCTTTTGTGGAAGATTGGGACATGTGGCTTAGGATTGCCAATCACTATCAGTTTAAAGTAGTCAAAGAACCTCTAGTTTACTATCGACAAGTTATCGGCAGTAGTTCTCGTAACTGGCAAGCAATGGCTAAAGGTTATCAATTAGTCATTGAAAAAGCTTTTGCTACCGCTAATTGGCGAGATTTGCCCTTAAGAAATAGGAGCTATGGTACTGCTAATTTAGTGTTGGCATGGAAAGCGATTCAAAGTCAGGGAAGAGATTACGAACAGGCTATTTACTTTCGTTCTCAGGCTCTCAAACATGATCCTTGGTTGTTCTTTTCTAAAGAATATTTCCGTTTGAGTATAGCGCTCACTATTATGCATTGGTTGGGCCCTAATGGTTACAACAAATTTTTGTCCCTATTTCATACTGTGCGTCGGCGCACAGTGTCACTTGTACGATGATATCTCACTAGCTTGGAAATTTATGAATTTAGCAGTTTAGAATATGCCTCAGATTTCTGTTATCATTCCTGCCTACAATGCTGAACGCACAATTATAGAAACAATCCAATCTGTTCAGCAACAAACTTTTCAGGATTTTGAAATAATCGTTATTAATGATGGTTCCAAAGATAAAACTGTAGAACTAGTTCAAAGTATCCAAGATGAGTCCGTCCAGATTTTCTCCTATGAAAATGGCGGACTGCCAGTAGCTCGCAATCGTGGTATTTCTCATGCGACTAGTGAATTTATTGCCTTTCTTGATGCTGATGATCTGTGGACAGCCGATAAGCTGCAACTACAACTGACTGCCTTGGAACAGAATCCAAAAGCAGGAGTTGCTTATAGCTGGACTTGTTTCATGGATGTAGATGAACAAGGAAAACCTTTATCGTTTCTTCCATCACCTAGATATTCTTTTGCAGGTAATGTTTATGAAAAGTTGTTAGTCAGTGATTTTATTCACAGTGGCTCAAATACTTTGATTCGCCGAGAAGCAATAGAGTCAACAGGAGAGTTCGACCCGACACTTAAATCATGTGAGGACTGGGACTATTGGCTGCGACTAGCGGCTCGTTGGCATTTTGTCGTAGTGCCTAAGCACCAGATACTTTATCGTCGAGCACCTGGAGCTATGTCATCTAAAGTTGAAGTGATGAAAGAAGCTTCTCTCATTGCCATGGAAAAGGCATATCAAGCAGCGCCCCCCGAACTTCAATACCTAAAAAGCTATACTCTTACTAGCTTTCATGTTTATTGCGCAAGTCTGTATTTGCAACATCGCACTGATATTGGTGGAGTTAGCCAAGCTAGGCAACACTTATGGTCTGCAATCTGCTTACGACCTCCAATTTTACTAGATCAAACTACTCAAAAATTATTAATCAAGTTTTTATTAAAACAAGTATTTCCGCCAAGTGTTGCTAGGTATCTGTTTGCGCGGATGAGAAAACCTGTTTTTATAAGCGATCCGAGACTGTAAACTATGAAAAATTCAACTAGTTTAGTGTTTTCAAAGCAGAATGATATTAACGAACCACAATTGCTGCTCTCAAATAACCAGCCAGAGCCGACGATCGCCTTACTGCACTGTTACGACTTAATTGATGACTTTTTAGATAGCATCAACATTTCATTTGAGACTTTCTGTAAAGAGTTTGTCGGTAGCTGGATGTTCGGCTACATCAATGCTCTCAAGCAAGTTGGTGTGCGGACAGTACTATTTTGCATTTCTGCTCGTGTCGAGCAACCATCGCGCTTTATTCATGAGCCTACCAACACCAAGATTTGTGTACTGCCCGCTTCTAAGGCTTATCGCGCCTACCGCGCTATACGGCGTAAATCACTGAACGCTTATGGAGGGAGTGAAGCTCCATCTTTTAAGAACATTCAGGATAAAAATTACATTCGCCGTTCTCTGCTCACAAATATTAAAGACTTGGTTAAAAGCCTGGGAACTTACTTATCAACTCCGCTAGGAGCGTTAGCTCACGAAATAAAGCAGGAAAACTGTCAAGCTATCTTATGTCAAGAGTATGAATATGCACGCTTCGACACTTGTGTACTTCTAGGAAAATTGGTGCGTCTGCCAGTGTTCGCAAGTTTTCAGGGTGGTAATAAGACCGAGAGCTTTATCGAAGTTCCTTGGCGACATCTGTCGTTTCGCTTATGTACAGGTGTGATTATCGCAACGCAAACAGAGATTCAGCGAGTCTGCGATCGCTATGGGATACCATCAAGCAAGATAGCTCATATTTTCAACCCATTAGATATGGCAACATGGCATGGTATTGATCGCAGTGAGGCACGAGCGGCACTTGGTATCCCACTTGATGCTAGAGTTGTCGCGTGGCACGGACGAGTTGAGATAGAGCGCAAAGGGCTAGATATTTTATTGGAGGCTTGGCAGCAAATCTGCTGCGATCGCCCTGACCAAGATCTGCGGCTGCTACTAGTGGGAACGGGTAGCGATGCTGAGCCCTTTGGCGAGCGTATAAACGCTATGCAGTTAAAGGGCGTGCAATGGCTAAACGAATTTGTCAGCGATCGCACTGTAATTCAGCGATATCTCTCGGCTGCTGATGTTTATACTCTGCCATCCCGACAAGAAGGCTTTCCCGTAGCACCAATTGAAGCAATGTCCTGTGGGTTGCCTGTGGTCGCTGCTGATGCGCCTGGTATACCCGACATTCTTGAGGGGGGCGAGGCTTCAGGCGGAGTAATCGTGCCACGAGGAAATGCATCAGCGTTAGCCTCAGTACTTGGTAGAGTTTTAGATGATCAAGCTTGGGGTCGCGAATTAGGTCAAAATGCTCGCTGTCGTGCCGAAACTTGCTTTTCATCTAAAGCGATCGGTAAGCAACTGCGTGATATATTCTTTAACCAGAGCATACATCAAGAATAGGTAAAAGATGAAACAAGGAATATTAATAACAGCTTATAAAGAAATTAGCCATTTAAAAAAATTGCTCGATTTCTTCGATGATGATTTTTATTTCTATATTCATGTAGATAAAAAAAGTCGAATTATAAAAGATGAAATCGAAATGATCCAAAATGCCAAGAACGTGGTTTTTTTTTCGAGGCAGTTCAATGTAAATTGGGGTGGTTTAAATTACTTAAACAGCATGCTTTTATTGTCAAAGGAAGCCATTAAAAACCCAGATATAGAATACTTTCACACGATTAGTGGACAAGATTTACCTATAAAAAGCTGCAATAAAATTAAGAGTTTATTAGTAAAAAATAGAGGGAGTGAGTATCTAGAAAATTTTAAAATGCCAGTAAAAGTAAGAGACTGGGGAAGAGATGGTGGAATGGACAGGATTTGTTATTTTAATTTTTATGATTTATTTAATGCCAAGACAATTAGCGGAAAAATAGCGATTCATGGCTTATTGAAAGCTCAGAGAACATTAAAGATAAAAAGGAATATTCAACAAGACTTGCCTAAGTTTTTTGGAGGTTCAATATTCTGGACATTGAGTTATCCTTGTTTGAAATATGTTGTTGATTACACGGAAAAACATCCATATTTTTTGCAAAGGCTTAAGTATAGTTTTTGCTCAGAAGAAATTTATTACCAAACTATAATAATGAATTCTGCTTTCAAAGAAAATGTCGTTAATAACAATTTGAGATACATAGAATGGAACGAAAGAAATGGTAATAAGCCTGCAAATTTAGATGAAACAGATTATGACAAGATCATAAAGTCTGACGCTATATTTGCTCGAAAATTTGAATATCCTGTTTCAAAAAAACTGATTAACAAGATAGAAGAACATATTAGGTACTCGGAAAAATTAAAAGTTCGTTCATTGAAAATACCTAACCAAGATCAGTAGAGTGCTAAACAGCTAAGACTAAGGAACAATTTATGTTGATTGCCAGATTCCAAAAAGCTTTATCAGGTGCCTATATCCGCAACGTAGGTTGGATGGCTGGTGCAGAGATAGCTAATCGCCTTATCCGGTTAGCAAGCACTGTTATCCTGGCGCGGATGTTCAGCCCACAAGACTATGGATTGATGGCAATTATCTATACTCTATGTGATTTTTTTCAGGTGTTTACGCTTAAAGGTGGGGTTGGCTCCAAGATTATTCAGGCAGATGAACAAGATGTAAAAGCGATTTGCAATACCGCCTACTGGCTAAACTGGATTACCTGCGGCTCGCTTTTCATTATTCAATGTCTTGTTGCATTTCTCCTTCCCTACTTTTCTAAGGATCAAAACCTCACTCTGCCCCTAGTTGCTCTTGCCTTCACTTATTTGGCATATCCGCTCTTTGTTATTCATCTAATCTTAATCGAACGAGAAAACAGATTCAAAGTCGCAGCAATTTGTAATGTTGTTGTTTCTATCGTTTCGAGTGTTATGACTGCAATATTTGCTTTGTTAGGAATGGGCATTTGGTCGATTATTTGGCCAATGATTTTAACGTTACCTATTTGGATTCTTCTCACCTGGAAGTATCACCTCTGGAGGCCTCCTCTTCGCTCCAGTTTGGAGCGATGGCGGGAGGTTTTCGGTTTTGGCAGCAATTTGTTAATTAATGACCTGTTGAACAAAGTCCGCGATAACGTAGATTATTTAATTGTTGGTAGATACCTTGGGGTTGAAGCTCTGGGAATGTATTACTTTGCCTTCAATGCAGGTTCAGGAATTACAACAAGTATCCTTAACACCTTTATGTCTCCTATGTACCCTCACATCTGCGCGGTCAGAAATGACTATTGGCAATTTAAGGAACGATATTTTAGCAGCCTCAAAAAAGTCACTCTAATCCTCGTTCCACTTATCTTATTGCAAGCTTCTCTAGCTGCTTTCTATGTGCCTATAATTTTTGGAAGTAAGTGGATTCCTGCGATCCCAGTCATGATTCTAATTTGCCTTTCTGTGATCCCAAAGATATACGCTTGGGCTGCCTCTTTATTATTGAATGCAATTAATAAACCAAGAATTACATTGCAGGTAACCTTAGTATTTACAACTATTTTTGTTATTTCTCTCCTTGCTGTTGTGAAGGCTGGTATTTTATGGGTTGCTTCTACCGTATTTTTTAGTCATCTGATAATATTGTCTATTTCCACTATTTGGATAAACCGATTTGCGTTAGACCAAAAGCATTTTCCAAAACAAAAATTGTGTTCTAAACTTCATTGACATCAAGATTAGCTTTTATGCCAACTATATCCGTTACTATCCCAGCAATGCTGAACGCACTATCTTAGAAACCATCAAATCTGTTCAGCAGCAAACTTTCCAAGACTTTGAGTTGATTGTTATTGATGATGGCTCAAAAGATAGAACTTTGGAACTAAGCTGACACGCATTTAAATTGGGATTTTTAAAGTCTAAACTTCTTACAGCAAGGCTTGTGATCAATCAAAATAAATGCATAACAGCTTACTCCAAACTATTAAATTAGTGATATGCGAATCAAAAAATTACCCTTCTTGCTCTGTCTCTTTACCATATTACTTAGCGGCTGTTTTGCCTACATATTAGATGCACAGCCTCCAGAGCCAATCAATTCAATTGCAACTATTATTTACGATATGACTCCCCCGCACGAGGGAACGGTACAGGGTGTTCCAGCAAGTGTCAATTGGGCATTCGGTCCTCGTGTAGGTATGGGAAATAACTCAGAAGGCTTCAAAGCCATGCTTGCATGGGGACAATTGTATGAAGCTGCTTCAGGGAATCCTGCTACCAACAGCCGAGTCCAAATCAAAAATATTGAAGCATACATGCTCAGCAAGCGTGACGGCAAATGGCATCTTTTGCAAAGCTCGAAAAAGGTTGAGGGTGCTGCATATCGAGAGAATTTTGCAGATGATGTTAATAAACCCGCAGACATCCGTTACGAACCTGATGGGAGTGTATCGGTCAAGGCAGGTCAGGGATACAATTTCCACTTCTGGTCTCCAAACGGTCGAGTGTTGATCGATCCTGATGATGTGGGTGGCATATTTACCACTCTACAAGCACGGCTTGTAATTGACAATCCTCAGCAAGCAGACGATAGATCTAAGGCTCGTTATCTACTTAGTATGGGCGCTGATTACTGGCTGAACTTGACCGCTCCGTGGGACAACTGGACTACCAACGGCGATATAGGCATTGGTAAATTTAAGTACGTTACGACCAGTTGGCAGGCTTTCAATATGATTACTCTTTCGCCGACTGAAATTCATCAAAACCCACCTCCCATTGTGATGGATTGATCGCAGAGTTCTGATCCCAAATCCGATTAGATGACAGATTTTATAGATGGTGTTTATAGACTTTACGAAAATTATGATCGCTTTCAATTTCAACCACTAGATCCGTCAGATCGGGATTATTAATCAAGGGTTTAATGAATAATTCAGGATGTAGCGATCGCCAAAAATAATCAACAAAGCGATCGATTTCTTCATCACTCATTCCTGCTTTTCCTGCCGCAATCATTCTATGTTCGGCTTCTTGGCGCCACTGTTTACTGAGACGATAATCGAGGGGGTACAGCACAATTAAGCGGTCTAATTTTGACCAGAGAGGTAGGTAAGCTGACAAACGCTGATTAATATCTTTGGCAAATTGCCGATCTGCTGAATTATTAATTGGAGCAGGAGGATGATCAAAAACACTTGCCTCTACAGGCTGCACACCAACAAACCAGCCTTCAAATAAAACAATATCTGGGTGAGGAATAGCTTCTGGCAAAGTGCGATCGCCAGCTCCTTTAAAAGCTGATTTATCAAAGCGAGGCATCAAAATTGTGGAATTGAGATCGCCGTAATGTAAACACTGTTCGAGGACTTGTAAACCCAAGTCAACATCATGAGTACCTGGGGGGCCTCGCCAAAGTAAACGGGGATCCTGTTGCTGTAGTTTTTGTCTCTCAAGGTAGGTAAGGTAAAGATCATCTAGGGAGAGATTGGCTACAGAGTAACCCAAATGACCTAAAATTAGGCGCAAAATTATTGCTAGAGTACTTTTTCCTGTTCCTTGTCCTCCTAGTACTCCTTGAATCAAAGTACGTCCTAATTCCTTTCTGATTGCCCCAAGCTGTATTGCTAAAGGTAACCAGAGTGTCCAAAGATTAACTAAGATTTTTTCTGGCTCTCTAAATCCCAGACTTTGACACAATTGAACAACTTCAGGCGATAAAGAAGCAAAAAGTTTTGACCGCGCTGAAATTTCTGGCTCAAAATTAGCCTTCGTAATTCCCCAGGGACTATTAGACAAGTCTGCTAATTCTGCTGTGATCAAGTCATCTAATAAATGGTTAATGGTCATTGCTTAAGAACCTAATTTAAAGGCATCCAAGAACAAGCTATAGGTCAAGCCGACTTTAAATAAGTTTAAGATATCAACAAATAGCGATCGCTTGACAGGTAAAGAGGATTGTTTTTGAAGGGTGCGGCGACTATAAACAAACTTACTGGTTAATTCCGTAAAAGCAAATAGGATAGCGGCAGCTACTACGTCCCACACCGTGTCTTGCCCTGTGGTAGTGGTAATTGCTGAACCCATAAAAAACCCCATTAGGATGCTAATTAAACTAAGAGCAATGCGTCGCCAAGGATTGCGGAACAATAACTCGACTTGGCTGCCTGTAATATCAATTAAAGTGTTAAGACGAGTACGTTGCACGATATAAACCTTGTCTAGTGTGAGAAGTTAAATTAACCATTAACTACTTCCCCGCAGTCTATTTATCGATGCGACTTAATAACCAAAGGGAACTGAGCAAGCCAGCAAAATGAGCCGCAATGATATTGATATTAGCTTGCACAATAAATATGTCTAACGAATTGACAAATTCCTTATCTTTCCCCGCCAGAACTTCCCCTTGACCAAAAGCGAGAATCTTAGTTAAAACAATACCTGCGATCGCTTCTGCCCCAAGTATAGTCAAGAACATTCCGATTAAGCTAGTAATTAGTCCTATCTTAATTATTCTGAAGGTGTCGGTCTTTTTTGGACGAACCGTATCGGTTTTAGCCAAAAGTTGTGACATTTTTTGATATCTAAAAGAGAAATAAATACCGATAATCAGACAAATTAGTCCGCAAGCGGCACAAAATAAGCTAAATCCAGTTCCAGCACTATTTCTTTCAGTACGATTAGTCATGGCTAGAAGTAGCGTTACTGTGGAAACTACTCCGAAGACCAACTGAATCCAAAAGCCAGCTAGACCAGCCCATTTAAGCGAAGAAGCGACTCTAAGTCTCTTGTTCGATGTCGATGTAGAAGAAGATTTAGCAGAAAAAGGAGTGATTTCTGATTCTTTAGTCATGTTCAAGTTTCCCTGAGTATATAAAATATCTGATATTTGTTGTTTAGCCTAACTTTTTTCACCAAGCGCGATCGCGCGATCGCGCTGCTCTCTCTCATTACTTAAATTATTTAAGGTTATATATCAATCAATAATAAACTAGATAAATGAGAGAGTTGGCGAGGTGGTTGCAGATTTGTTCTAAAGAGAAATCTTAGAGACAAATTTGAGGAAAGTCCGGACTCCCGAAAGACCAAACTTGCTGGATAATTCCCAGTGCGAGCGATCGCGAGGATAGTGCCACAGAAAAATACCGCCAATTGGTGTAGACCAATTTGGTAAGGGTGCAAAGGTGCGGTAAGAGCGCACCAGCAGTATCGAGAGGTACTGGCTCGGTAAACCCCAGTTGGGAGCAAGGTCGGAGGGATTATGGTTGGTCTTTTTCCAGTCCCGAATTAGGAGAACCGCAGGAGGTGCTTGGTAACAAGCATCCCAGATAGATAACTACCCTCGAGCTAAGATGACGTAGTATACTACGTTTCTAAGTTTGAGAACAGAATCCGGCTTACGTTCTAGCTCTCTCTATTCAATCTTTTCGAGATTAATGTTGGAAGATCCACGACGACAAAAACAGTTACAAAAATTAATTCAAAAGTTAGGATTGCCAGTCACGACAACTATAGACTGGTCTTTATTAGATTTGGCCTTGACTCATCCTAGCGTTTCCAGTACTGACAACTACGAACAACTAGAGTTTGTGGGTGATGCAGTAGTTCGTTTGGTTTCAGCTGAATTATTGCTAGAAACTTATCCCCAAGAGCCAGTGGGTGAGTTTGCGGCTATTCGTTCGATTTTAGTTAGCGATCGCGTTTTGGCGGAGTTGGCAGATAGTTATGGTATTGAACCTTATTTACTGATTGGCACTAATGCGACGGGTAATCCTATCGGCAGGCAGTCATGGTTAGCAGATGCTTTCGAGGCAGTATTAGGCGCGTTATATCTCAGCACCCACAACATGGATTTAATTCGTCCTTGGTTAGATCAAGCTCTACAAATAAAAGCCAAGGAAGTCCGCAGCGATCCCGCACGTCACAATTACAAAGATGCTTTACAGGAATGGACTCAAGGGAAATATAAAATATTACCTGAATATCGAGTGAAAGAAAACAAGCAATTTCACTCGCCAGACGCTCGCTTTACAGCAGAAGTATGGTTAAATGATCGCTGTTTAGGAACTGGTTTAGGTCGTTCTAAAAAAGTCTCTGAACAAGCAGCAGCTAAAACAGCTTTTTTAGCAGTAAGCGAATTAATCAGGGAATCGTAGGGGCGTGCACGCGAATCGCCCCTACGACTTCTGTTTCCAAGTGCCATGAAAACTTGGCGGGATAACGCTAGGTAAAGCTAAACGGCATACAGGCTCTTCAAAAAGGCGATCGCTTTGATAGATTCTGACTTCACTGCGATCTAGCTCACCGTCGTAGACTACGGTTAATAGCCAACCCTGTTCGGGGTTATCTTGACCAGGAGCTAAAATCGGTTCACAAGGATAGCAATTTGCGCCCAGATCTGCGAGGGCAAGATTACTAGTTTGGCGATCAAAACAGGCGATCGCATTAAATAATTCTTGACCGCTTTCTACCCCATAGCGATGAGCAGATAGATAGGTATAACGCCAAGATTGTCCAACTTTGTGGCGAGATACTGTGGGAAATTCTGCCGCCGTATTTGATAGTTGGCTCGTTTCAATCACTTTACCTGTTTGCGGATTAAGCTTTAATTCCCAGAGAGTACTTTTGGCGGGAGTTTCTGTATAACCAGAGGCAACTTCTTTCAAATATTGATTAGTTTGAAAATCTGGATAACGCATAAATTCCGTGACAATCATGCCATCTTGATCTACGTACCCATTGGCAAAATGCCACTGATACCAAGCATCAGTTTGTCCCCGACTGACTAAAGACAGGTTATCTCGTTCAAAAATCAAAATTTCTGTGCCTAATTTTGGTTTCCACTGCATCGCCTCACTAAAGCTTTTCTGACCCAAGAAAATAGGTGCGATATCGATTCTAACTGGAGATATGAGAAAAACTAAATACTGCCCTGCCAAGCAAAAATCGTGGACTAAAGGCAAGCCACTTAAAGTAAAATTCTTTTGCTGTTTAAGTTGACCATTGCGATCGCACTTATAAAGATTTAAAGTAGCATTTAACCCTGCACTGACTCCAAAATTAAATATATCTCCTGTAACGGGATCAACTTTGGGATGTGCCGAAAAAGATTGCTTGTCAGCTAAACCAGATAATTTATCCGTTCCTAAAGTAGCTAAACTGTTTAAATCCAAAGCATGGGGTAAGCCGCCTTCCCATAAAGCCAAAACCCTGTCTTCTAGAGCCAAAACCGAAGTATTAGCCGCATTTTTAGCTGGCTTGACCAAATTCTGCCAAAATCCTCCAGCAGCAGTCATGCCATAGTTAGGATAAATAAAAGCATCCGCCGCAGTTTCCTCTTGATATCCTTGAGTTTGAACGTAGCGATATACCCCTGTTGCCCCAGTCTCAGTAAAGTGAATTCCCAAAACTGCGCCATCGCCATCAAACCAATGCCCGACTTTTTTTCCTCCTCTTGATAAACGCGCGGGGCCATTGCGATATAGTGTTCCTCGTAAGTCTGTGGGAATCTTGCCACTAATTATTGATAAATTAGTCGAGTCAAATTCCGTTGCTGGTTGAGCAATAGATTTTGACCAAGCTTTAGGGTGAGACGCTATTACCATTTGATTTTTTAAATTTTTCTAAAATTATATTAAAGATGTTTTGATTATCGGACAGCGATATACTGAGCAATAAGAACCGTAAACAAATTTGCCCAAAATCTAATTTGAGATTAGCTTAATCCAATACTTTAAAAACAACAATGAACTCAGGAATCGATTTACAAGGAAGTTTTATCCAGACTCTACAAGATTTTGGACTTCCCCTTGGTGTAGCTAAAGCCTTCTGGCTACCCTTACCCATGTTATTGATGATTATCGGCGCAACAGTTGGAGTTTTGGTAGTCGTCTGGCTAGAGAGAAAAATCTCCGCAGCAGCCCAACAACGTATCGGTCCCGAATATGCAGGCCCGTTGGGAGTATTGCAACCAGTAGCAGACGGAATTAAGTTGGTCTTTAAAGAAGATGTTATCCCCGCTAAAGCAGACCCCTGGCTATTTACTATGGGTCCGGTATTAGTAGTAGTCCCAGTGTTTTTGTCCTATCTCATCGTGCCTTTTGGACAAAACTTGATAGTTACTGATTTGAACGTCGGTATTTTCTTATGGATTGCCCTATCTAGTATTGCGCCCATTGGCTTGCTAATGGCTGGCTATTCGTCTAATAACAAATACTCCCTGCTAGGAGGTTTGAGGGCTGCTGCCCAGTCGATTAGCTATGAAATTCCGCTGGCTTTATCAGTCCTAGCGATTGTCATGATGTCCAATAGTCTCAGTACGATAGATATCGTAGAACAACAGTCAGGCTATGGTATTTTGGGCTGGAATATTTGGCGACAACCAGTTGGCTTTATTATCTTTTGGATTGCTGCCCTAGCAGAGTGTGAACGCTTACCTTTTGATTTACCAGAAGCAGAAGAAGAATTGGTAGCAGGATACCAAACTGAATACTCTGGTATGAAATTTGCTCTTTTCTATCTGGGGTCTTATGTCAACTTAGTTCTATCTGCTTTAGTTTTTGCTGTCCTATATTTAGGAGGCTGGGAATTTTTTATTCCTCTGGATAAATTAGCTGATTGGATTGGCATTGCTGATACCACCCCCTGGCTACAGGTATTTACTGCTTCACTGGGCATCATCATGACTTTAGTAAAAGCCTACTTTTTAGTCTTTATTGCCATCTTGTTGCGTTGGACAGTACCTCGCGTCAGAATCGACCAACTGCTAGATTTGGGTTGGAAATTTATGTTACCAGTTTCACTTGCTAATCTTTTAATTACCGCCGCCTTGAAATTAGCTTTTCCTGTGGCATTCGGAGGTTAGTTAAACTTTTAAAACTATCCAATCAACAAAAACTATGTTTAGTATTCTCAAACAAGTCCAAGATTATGCCAAGGAAAGTTGGCAAGCAGCAAAATATATCGGTCAAGGTCTATCCGTTACCTTCGATCATATGCAACGACGACCGATTACCGTGCAGTATCCTTACGAAAAATTAGTTCCCTCTGAACGCTATCGCGGTAGAATTCATTTTGAATTCGATAAATGTATCTCTTGCGAAGTTTGTGTCCGCGTCTGTCCAATCAACCTACCCGTAGTTGATTGGGAGTTCGATAAACAAGTGAAAAAGAAAAAACTCAATCACTACAGTATTGACTTTGGCGTTTGTATTTTCTGTGGTAACTGCGTTGAATACTGCCCCACTAATTGCCTTTCAATGACGGAAGAATACGAACTGGCATCTTATGACCGTCATGAACTTAATTACGATAATGTCGCTTTGGGACGCTTGCCCTATAAAGTGACTCAAGACCCAATGGTCACACCTCTAAGGGAATTTGCTTATTTACCCAAAGGCACAAATGAACCTCACGGTTTACCCAGCGGTTCTCAACGTGCTGGTAAACGTCCTGAAGAGATTTTGAAAGAAATTGAAGCAGCAAGACCAAAACCCAAGGAAGAAGTTAATTAATAGTCGTTAGTTCACATAGTTTTCACATAGTTAAACAATAAGGAGAAAGAAGTGAATTTAGCTGAAGGAGTTCAAATAGTTTCTTTTGGCATCTTGGCGGTGATGATGTTGGGTACAGCTTTAGGAGTTGTCTTGCTATCTAACATCGTCCATTCCGCTTTTTTGTTAGCAGGAGTATTTATCAGTATTTCTGGTCTATATATTTTGCTCAATGCTGATTTTGTCGCCGCTGCTCAGATTTTGGTTTATGTCGGTGCGGTTAACGTTCTGATCTTATTCGCAATCATGTTAGTCAATAAACGAGAAGACTTTTCTGAGCTTCCTGGTCGTTGGATTCGTAAAGCGGCAACTGGAGTTGTTTGTTTTGGTTTATTTGCTTTACTAGGAACTATGGTATTAGTTACCCCCTGGTCAATCGATACTACTTCCCCAGTAATTGACAATACAGTTGTTGCCCTTGGTGAACATTTCTTTAGTGATTATTTACTGCCATTTGAGTTAGCTTCAGTCTTATTGTTAATGGCAATGGTCGGGGCAATTATTTTAGCGCGCCGCGATTTTATACCCGAAATTGTAGCTAGGCAAGACACTGTTTCTACCCCTTTAACTCTGCCAGAACGTCCCCGCGAATTAGCCACTTTGAAAGGTGGTAACGAGGAAGAAAATTAAAGAACAGAAAAAGACTTGGGAATCAACAGAAAAACAAGAACTAGAGGAGTAGTAATAAATGCAGCTTGAATATTTTTTGCTTTTAGCAGCGGCTTTATTTTGCATCGGAATTTATGGTTTGATCATTAGCCGTAATGCGGTTAGGGTCTTAATGTCAATTGAATTAATGCTCAATGCAGTTAATTTAAACTTACTTGGGTTTTCTAATTATTTAGACCCAGGCAACATTAAAGGACAGGTTTTTAGTGTATTTGTAATTACCATCGCTGCCGCCGAAGCCGCCGTTGGTTTGGCGATTGTTTTGGCTATTTATCGCAATCGCAATACGATTGATATGGAGCAGTTTAATTTACTTAAATGGTAATTAAGTGGTAAGTTTTTGAGGAATTTAAAGATACATAACACTCTTTAAATTCAGACTTACGACTTAAGCAAATTATCAAAAATCACCAAGGCAAAAGAGTCCCATCCCAAGAAAAAAAATGCCCGCTATTTTTGATCTCTAAGCCTTTTATTACCGTCGATAATAAATTAACTGTATGTTCTACTGGAAAGAGTTTTTCTGGTGGGACGTTTTTTTGGAAAGGTTGAGAAAGACGGGTATCGGTAGTACCTGGATGCAGCGCAACTACAATAGTTTTGGGACATCTTCGACTATATTCGATCGCGATAGTCTTTAAAAACATATTCAATGCTGCTTTTGAAGCTCTATATCCGTACCAGCCGCCCAAGTGATTGTCTTCAATACTACCAACTTTGGCGGAAATACTGGCGAAAATACTGCGATCGCTATGCTTAAATAAAGGCATTAAGTGTTTAGCTAGCAATACCGCGCCAATACTGTTGACCTGAAAATAATAAAGTAAGTTTTCTGGTACGATTTGCTTTAAACTTTTCTCTGGAGTTAATTCCCCTTCGTGTAAAACTCCTACACAGTAAATGGTGAGATGAAGCCGCTTAACTGATTCTTTAATCTGTTTAATACCAGCCTCTATTTGCGATTCTTCAGTAATATCCAGACATAAACATTCTAAGCGATCGCGGTGCTTTTCTTTTAAAGTAAATAATTCACCAGCAGATTCTTGATTACGATAAGTGGCGTAAATTTTGGTAATATTGTCGCTCTGTAACAAAAGGCGAACAAAACCTAATCCGATACCTTGACTTGCTCCAACCACTAAAGCATTGGCATTATTAATTTCTGCTAGCACTTTGTGATCATAAATCCTATATATATTAATACTATTAATAGCCTCACCCTGTTGACTTCTAGAGTCTAATTTATTACACATACTTATACTAAGCTATCAAAAATGTATAAGTATGCGACCTCATGAATTTGCCGAGCAACTAGGGGTTTAAGTGGAAACTTTGAGACGATGGGATAGAACAGAAAAGCTAAAAGCTAAAAGAACTCCTAGCAATCATCGTGTTTTATACGGAAGATGACTTAGCACGGGCAAGAGGATTACAAATAGACGTTCGCAAACGCGCCATTAAAGTTTATTGTCGCGTATCGTCACCCAAACAAAAGAATGAACTAATCAATCAAACTCTAGCAATGGAACAATTTTGTTTAGCTAGAGGCTACGCAGTGCATGAATGGATTGAAGAAACGGGAGGAGGATTAAACTTTAATCGCCCTAAGTTTTTGACTTTAATTGAAGATGCTTTATATGGAAAAATTGAATTAATTGTCATAGCGCACAAAGACCGATTATGTCGTTTTGCTTTTGAGTTTATCGAACAATTGTTAAGTAAACGAGGATGCCAAATCATAGTAGCTAATCAAGAAAGCCTATCGCCTCAACAAGAGCTAGTAGAAGACTTAATGGCAATCATACATTGCTTTTCTTGTCGGCTTTATGGAGCTAGAAGCTATAGAAAAGACAAAGAGAAGGCTATACAGGATATCCTAAATATACCTTGTGAAACTATGCTAAAATTACAGAATAAGCTTCAGTGTTAGCCATGTCAAACAAAGGACTTCAAGTAGGAATTGAGGCAAAAATGTTATATTTTAGATATTGTAGGTTGGGTTAAACGTCGTGCAACCCAACCTATATTCAGTATATTAATATTATGCGATCGCCGAAACGATAAAATCGTTGATCATTATTATCAATGATACCAAATCTGATCAACTCAGAGCAGCTAATTGTGCTTCTGCTTTGTTTAAAGATTCGTACCATTCTTGTTCTGGGTTGCTGTCGGCGACAATTCCCGCTCCCACCTGTCCATAAACCCTAGCCGATGAAGAATCCAGAGAATCAACGTAGAGAAGGGTGCGAATTAAAATATTTAAATCTAGATTGCCTCTTTGATCGAGATAGCCACAAGAACCATAAAATAAACTACGGCGCACAGGCTCTAATTCTTCAATAATTTCCATACAACGCACTTTAGGACAGCCTGTAATCGTTCCCCCAGGAAATACGCCCCGAATTAAATCTATGGAATCACAGTCAGGTTTTAATGTGCCTTGAACGTTGCTAACTAGATGCATCACATGGCTGTAGCGTTCGATCGCGAGAAGTTCGTCTACTTTCACTGAACCCCACTGACAGACTCGACCTAAATCATTACGCTCTAAGTCTACCAACATAATGTGTTCGGCTCGTTCTTTGGTATTAGCCAAAAGTTCTGCTGCCAAAATGCGATCGCCTTGAGGGTTTTTACCTCTGCTTCTGGTTCCCGCAATTGGTCGAGTTTGGGCATTATTTCCCTGAAGCTGAACTAATCTTTCGGGAGAACAACTAATTACATCGCCCCAGGGCGATCGCCAGTAACTGGCAAAGGGAGAAGGATTAATTGTCTGCAACTTTTGGTAAATAGACCAACTATCAGCAGTAGTAGCCGTTTGAAAGCGCAAAGATAAATTAGTCTGAAAGATATCTCCTGTCTGGATATATTTTTTAGCTTGTTTAACTGCGTTTTCGTATTCTGCTTGATTGGTCAGGAAGGAAATGGGAGAAGCGTTAGGGGAGATTAGGGGAATGGAAGTAGAGGTGATCAGTTTTGTTGGTAATTTTGTTTGTAAACTGTCTAGTTGTTCTGGGTGAGTGGCAGCTAGCCAAAGAGTTTGTTCTCGGTGATCTAAGACAGTGAAACAATCTGGTTCATACCAATAGGCAACAGGAAAAGGCAGAGTATCTTGATTGAAATTGGGTAGCTTTTCAATTTCCCAAGCTAAATCGTAACCCAACCAACCCAGCCAACCGCCTGTAAAGGGTAAATGCTCAACTGCGGGATGGTTAGTAGTTGTTTGCTCAAGGCGCGATCGCAAAAAAGGTAAGATTTTTCCTACACTAGGAGTCCATAATCTAGATTTGCCATCTACGACGCGAGGTGAACCTGCACAGATAGAATACCGTGATAGCTGTGGCTGCTCTGTAGAAGTGGTGTAAGGACTTTCCAGTAGTGTAGCAATACTATCTGTGGGAAATAGACTGGCGAAAATTTCTGAACCAGTGCGATTTTTCAGAGGCAGCGATCGCCAGTACCAAGAAGATAATTCTGCATTCTGCATTCTGCATTCTGCATTCTGCATCTTTTAAGACATTCCCCCAACAAACCAACGAGCGCACCAGAAGGGAATTAAAACTCCTAAAGCTAACCAATCTCGCCAGCGTAACTTTAGTTGATGCCATTGAACTCGATGTTCGTTGGGAGTAGTGAAGCCTCTAACATCCATAGCGATCGCAATTTGTTCGGATCTTAATAACAGATTTTCTAGTAATTTTTCAGATACGATTAACCATAGTTGCATACTACGGCGCAGTCCCAACTTTTTCCAATCTATCGCCCTAGTACGTACAGAGCGAACAAGATTTTGCACTTCTTCTAGTACCAGAGGGATAAAGCGCAAAGCAAGGGTCAAAGTCAGAGTAATTTCGGAAATTGGTAGGTTCAAACGGCGCAAAGGACTCATTAAATCCTCTAAACCAGCGGTAATCTCTTCTGGAGCTGTGGTTAATAAATATAAATTAGTACTATAAATTAAAGTAAAAACTAAAGTCGAAACTCGTACCGCTACATCTAAAGAGCGACGAGTAACGATAAGGCGAGGTAGAAAAGCAAATCCTGGATGATCTAAATATACGTATTTGTAAGCAGTTGGTTGGGGTAACTTAGATTGACACTTTAAGGGTTGTTTAGAGTCTTTATTCTCGGGTGCAGCTTGGGTAATAGGAGTCGCACAAAACTCAGGTAATCTGGGATTGTGTTTGGCAGAGAGGGTATCTGGTGCAACGCTAGTGAGCAAAAAGACAAAAACACATAAAATTAATAACCAGCCCATTTGCTTGCGCCACACTCGTAAGGGAATACGCGCAAAGAGAGTTATTAAGACTAATAATCCTGCTAATGCTAACCGCCAGAAAGGGTTGCCTAGAAGTGGAGCGATCAGAAAAGTCATCAACCAGAGGAGTTTAACTCGTGGATCGATTCTGTGTAGCCAAGTTACGGGGTGTTCTAAATATAAACCGATGGGAAGCGATCGCAATAAATCCATGTTGCCTGTGATACCAATTTTGGGAAAAAGTCAGCGAAATTAAGCACACTGCGATCGCTTAACCTTGCTGATCTCTTTGACGACGAATTTCTCTCGTGGCGGTTTCGTGTTCGCTTAAGGTTTTACTAAAAACATGAGTACCATCGTAACGAGCCACAAAGAACAGATATTCAGTGCTTTCTGGGGCTAAAGTCGCTTTAAGACTCTCAATGCCAGGAGCCGCAATGGGGGTTGGCGTTAAGCCAGTGTTCATATACGTATTATAAGGCGATGGTGTTCCTACTTGGGCATAAGTCAGGGGCGTATCTGCGGTTTGTCTAATTCCCAAGCCGTACTCGACGGTAGGATCAGATTCCAATCTCATTCCCTGTTGTAGTCGTGCAGTAAACACCCCAGCAATCAACGGACGCTCTTTACCAACTACCGCTTCTTTTTCGACAATGCTACTGAGAGTCACCCAATCTAGAAGACTCATATTGGGTTTCGCCGCTTCGTATACAGGCAAGGCAACTGTTTGAAAGCGATCTAACATGGTTTGGATAACTGCTTGCGGGCTATCCGTGCGATCGCTAGAAATTTTATAGGTATCGGGATATAAAAATCCTTCTAGAATTGGTAGATTTTGGGGCAACCAGGGATATTGCTCGTAGGGAATCTCTTTGACTGCGGCTTCAAATTCAACAGCCGTAAAGTAGCCCTGAGACTCAAAATACTTGCCCATTTGCCTAGTTGACCAACCTTCGGGAATCGTAAAGGTAGTTTGCATGATCTCCCCATGCCAAATCTTACCTGCGATCGCCGATAACGGCTCTTGAGGAGATAGTAAATATGTACCTGCTTTAAATCCCCCAGAGGAATCTTTTGCCTGCTGTAGCTTAGTCCAAATCTTCCAGCCGTTTGTAGACTTAATTAAACCAGCTTCGGCTAATTTATCGCCTATTTGGTTTCCTGACGTACCTGGTTCAACGGTAAACTGGACTTGTTTAGCTTCATCAATTTTGGCTCCTTGAGTTTCGACAGGGGCACTCAAATTTTTCCAGGCAACCGATCCCAAGAGTAAGCCCATTCCCATAATCACAGGAATAATCATTAAAACCCTAGCAGTTTTGGGCTTTCTGGTAATTCTTTGAGAAGATTTAGACTTTTTTCTAGCAGTCATTGTGTATGAGTGTAGTCAGATAACAATTATCAATAATTTCGTAGCTTTTTAAGCTGCGTTTTATCTTATCCTGGTTTTTTTCTAATTGTCGTCCCCAACCAATATCGACCAATTTTATTCTTCAAATAGGAGTTCTTCTAAAATCGGCAGTAAGTTTTCTTGCTCTGGCGAAACCAATTCCAAGCGATTTTCTGAATCATACCTAGCAAAAAACAATAGAGGGGTTAGGGGAGTATAAATACAGTATTTTTGGTCAGCGTGATAGAAACTGCATAACAACTGTAGTTCTTCTGGCTCCGACTCGCTATCTTCTTCGTCGGCCTCCAGGGTCAAAATCTGATCTTCTTCAATTGGTGGAAGTTCTCCCGTTGCTGTCAGGCTATAAGCAGTGTGATGGAGATAAAGATTTTGTTCGGCTAAAACTGCTTTCGCATTGTCAAAGATTTCAGCTATAGATTCATCATCTTCGAGCATTGTCGCTTCTAATTCATCATCATCATCACCATCTTCTTCATTATCTAAGCTCATAATTACTACTGGTATATCAACTGGCATCAATAGTAAATAAGTCATGCCATCAACTTCTATAGACTGTTCGATATAACAAGGAAGCGATCGTCCGCTGTCATCAACAATAGTCAATGTTTCCTCATCATGCTGCTCGTCTCGATCAAATTGAGATGACGACATAAGTCAAATATTAGGTAATTCCCGCTACGCGATAATATTCAATAGACTCAAAAATCATGAAATTTGAGCCTAAATGAATTAAATATAAATCTCAGGATATCACGTCGTAAGTCTTAAGTTCTAAGTCTTAAATCGTAAGTCCTAATTTCTAAAGCTTTCAGTCTTTTTTAGGCTTGTAGGTTGAGGCTACTTCTAATTCTTTTAATTGTTTAATATCCACAGCCGCAGGGGCATCTGTTAACACACAACTCGCTTGCTGTGTCTTCGGAAAAGCAATTACATCACGAATTGATTCTTCCCCAGCCAATAGCATTACTAAACGATCTAAACCGAAGGCAATACCGCCGTGGGGAGGAGTGCCATATTCAAAAGCTTCTAACAGAAAGCCAAATTTGTTATTGGCTTCCTCTACAGATAAACCAATAGTGCTAAATACTCGTTCTTGGAGATCTTTTTGATAAATTCGCAGACTACCGCCACCAATTTCGATGCCGTTATATACCAAGTCATAAGCTTGCGCCCTAGCTGTAGTTAAATCGTCAATGTCTTCAGGATAAGGTGCGGTAAAAGGATGATGGAGTGCTTCGTAACGTTTTTCCTCAGCATTCCACTCAAACATCGGAAATTCGGTAATCCAAAGTAAATTAACTTGTTCGGCATCGATTAAGCCCAATTCTTGACCAATCACCAAACGCAAGCGATCTAAAGATTTATTGACTGTGGGAGTATCTCCTGCGCCAAATAGCAGTAAATGTCCTGGTTTTGCCCCAGTTTTAGTTAATAATTCCTGTTTCTGGGCTTCACTGAGGTTGTCTTTAATTGCCCCAATAGTATCGATTTCATTATTTTCCCTGACACGGATATAGGCAATCCCTTTCGCACCCGCCTTTTCCGCTTCGCTAAACAAATCGCCTTTGGGTTTAATCCTGACATTGGAGATAGCATCGTTACCGTTAGGAATTGGTAAGACCTTAACTTGACCACCGCTAGAAATCGCGCCAGAAAAGACTTTAAACCCAGAGTCTTTAAAGATTTCCGAGACATCGACTAATTCTAGGTTAAAGCGAGTATCAGGGCGATCTGTCCCATAGCGATTCATTGATTCTGCGTAGGTAAGGCGGGGAAAGGGGCGGGGTAAATCGATATTTTTGACAGTTTTAAAGATCTGACAAATTAGAGCCTCATTGAGTTCGATAATCTCGTCTTGGTCGAGGAAACTCATTTCCATATCTAGCTGGGTAAATTCTGGCTGCCTGTCGGCGCGTAAGTCTTCATCACGGAAACAGCGGGCAATTTGATAATAGCGATCGCATCCTGAGACCATCAAGAGCTGTTTAAATAACTGGGGTGATTGGGGTAAAGCATACCAGTCACCAAGATTAACGCGGGAAGGAACTAAGTAATCCCTAGCCCCTTCAGGGGTAGAGCGAGTTAAAATCGGTGTTTCGATTTCTATGAAGTTTTGTTCGTCTTCGAGAAAACGACGCATTGCTTTTACTACCTGATGGCGTAGCTGCAAGTTCTTTGCCATGCGCTCGCGTCTTAAGTCTAAATAGCGATATTTCAGCCGTAATTTTTCCCCAACATTTTCGGTGTCGGCAGTAGAAACTTGAAAAGGAAGTTGTTTATTAACGGCATTGAGGATTTCAATTGATTCGGCATAAATCTCAACTTCTCCCGTTGGTAATTTAGCGTTGAGAGATTCAGTCGGGCGTTGACTGACTTTGCCTACTGCTTTTACTACATATTCACTACGCAAAGACGTTGCATCCTCATAAGATTGTGAAGTACGTTGGGGGTCACTAACAATTTGCACTGTTCCCGTGCGATCGCGCAAATCGATAAAAATTACGCCGCCGTGATCGCGACGACGATCAACCCAGCCATAGATTGTAACGGTTTGGTCTATGTGTTCTGCTCGCAATTCGCCACAATAGTTAGTTCGCATTATTTGGTAGTAATAATAGTATTTAAAATACAGCGTCTTTTAGAGTAACAAAATCTGCGCCCCTATTGCCCGATATTTAGAGACGTTTAAGATAAAGCTCTCTACAATAGATTAAGTTTCTCAATTTAATGTGTATATTCGCGATCGCGAGTACCCAAATAAGTTTTTTTCATCTTTATAATTTGTGGGCATCATCTGCTGATCTAAATTAAAGCTAATTAAGCTCTCTGCTCTTATGTTTTTTTGTCCTCAACCTAGAGATGAATTTGATTTAGTAATAAGTAAGCCTCTTAGCAAAATCAGACGACTGCTATTTTTATCATTTGTGGCAACATCTGTCTGTGTTGGCTTCAAACCAATAAGAAATCAAGTCGCTGCTCCCGAAGCATTGCTAGTGTTAGGTGGACATGAAGAAAGAGAACGCTATGCTGCCAAATTAGCCCAAGCATATCCCGAACTACCAATCTGGGTGTCTTCTGGTAGTCCTCAAGACTATGCTGAAAAAATTTTTATTAAACAGGGAATCAATCGCGATCGTCTACATTTAGATTACCGTGCCAGTGACACTGTTACCAACTTCACCACTTTGGTTGATGAACTCAAAGCCAAGGGAATAGACAGTGTTTATTTGATTACTTCGGAAAACCACATGAAACGCGCCCAGGTAATTGGGAAAATTGTGTTTGGCAGTCGCGGGATTAATTTTAGACCGATTGCTGTACCTTCTAATAATCCCCCAGAACCAATCGAAAAGTTACTTCGAGATGGTGCTAGAGCGGTTTTATGGCTGACCACTGGTCACACTGGGGCAATTTTGATTCAGCATGGTGGGAAGACTTTCAAATTTCTGGGATAATTTTAGTTTAAGTTTTTAATTTCTATGCTTTCATCTCGAATACTTTTCTCTAAACGAAAAGTTAAGTAGCAAATAAATATCATCGGAATGTTGGTAAGAACAATCAGGCCAATTTCATGCCCGCTGTAGCTGTTGTGATGCAATAAATACTCTATTCCCAAATATATACTTAAAAAAATCCAACCAAAGCTCAACATACATAAAAGAGAGACAATGATATAAGTAATAGTCTGCAACAGTATATTGCGAGTTACTAGAGCGGTAATTTTAAAAACGATATTATTCATTTTTTTACTTCTATAATAATTCTCTAAGGAATGTGGAATGAACTACTCACACCAAGCTAACGCGAGGACAATGAGTTTCTAGCTTCGCTGGGTGCTGCCTTACCTTGGTCTTTCGTCCTCGGTCGGGTCTTACGCTCCCTCCACTAGCAGAGACGGCTGT